>ERZ746981.68-NODE-68-length-95752-cov-14.522299_pt1 | contig 95752 bp, 57 predicted proteins | sample MGYA00374948_ERZ746981 | MGnify/ENA primary metagenome ERZ746981 (study PRJEB28757, sample SAMN06711160) | food metagenome | host: microorganism | place: China:Harbin | collected 2017-01-30 | study: EMG produced TPA metagenomics assembly of the Analysis of Microbial...
TATTGTAGTATGTAATAAAGAGTATGTATAATGATATACAAAAGGGAATATCTTCACTTTATATAGATGTAGTTCTCATATTAGTCAGATGATATAACAATACCATCTTTCCTTACTTGAATTTTATTGTTCGAGAGCCTCATTGTGTTTTGACATATATGGTATTCTGATGAAGAGAAATCCTGTGAATTGGATTATTCAGGTGAATATCTCAAAGAAGCAAGAAAAAAAAGACAAAAAAAAATTTAATGCAGATCAGTTTTCACACACCAAGACAAACTGTTTAGGTCAAGTACTACTCTCCATGCACGTTAATTTAATTCAAAGTATCAATTTAGTATCAAGCAATGTCACAGGATAAATCAATAACGCTAAAAAACCAGGAATGGTACTACTTTAAGTTGAAACTGTAAGTATGGATGAAGCGCTTTTCAGTATTGAGGAAATACTAACATCATTTCAGAATTATTGATATACCTGAAGGTAATCCATCTTTAGATGCCCTAGGATGGAAGAAATTGATAGTTCAGGCCCTTAATCAATTCCAGGGAGTGATGGGGCAGTCAATTCAATGCGATATTTTGGCAAATGACGAACATAACCTTGAATGCATAGTAAGAGTGCCGACAATGGACCAAACAAACTTCGTCAACTGCATGGTAGCCTCAAGTTTAATCGTTGAGCCTGCTACAATTCAAATCAATAAAAGCAGTCTTCCGTTGGATTCTAAACATCTTCCAGGATCACTTAGAGTGGAGAGTCGGAGTCAGTATTTGCTTGGTGTTACCGGACCTGACAGATTCAAATGGTACATATAGGAATAAACGAAGTGTAGCTTGACACTCGGCTGTATATGCAAAAGCAACAAAGATTTCAACTACATTACGGACAACTGACTTTACTAGACATATATATATATATAAACTCGACTGGGATTTGCTGTTGATAATAATACAATGTGTATGCTTGCAAATTATGACAATTGATAGCCATAGAAGTGAACGTAAACTTCTTTTCTTGTCACTGAAACATTAATCAAGGAGATATGGAATTATAAGGTGTAACGTAAGTTAGATGATTAGTAACAAACTTTGGATTTAAATACGGGAGAAGGCAGAAATAAAAAAAAAATAGATAAAAAAAAAAAAAGCGCCGAGACCGCAAAACATTAACTTTCCTGGAATATAAGCGCTCGCAAGTTACTTTAGCATTATGCAGTCTAACTTCATTTTAAAAAATCAAATTAGATATATTATAAGGACAATTGTTTGATTGGAATTTGTAAGGAGGGATAGACAACTTTACGAGGGTACATTTATTGATATTTAGTGAAGGTTTTGTTGCTTAAGGTCCGGAGAGCAAACAGTACATACCATAACTGACATAATGCGGTGCATGGACCATTTCCTGCAGATAAGCAATATGCTTAGTATACTTTTGCTACTTGCAAGTATCTCGGCTGCTGCGTCTGACTTTAAACCGAAAATATACACCAAAGAATTTGACAACATTCAGAAATTGATGTATTTCGATGATTCCTCAGTTATTATCTCACAAGATTTAAAAGCCTTCTTCAGGTCGAAAGATAATGGCGAGAATTGGGAAAAGCTAAATTTCTGGGAAGGCGAAGAGAATATTCGTCCTCGGAGATTGCAACTTGTTGATTTCGATAAAGAACTTGGCTTTGCGTTTTCAAACGGCCGCTCACATTATTATACAAACGATCATGGAATGAGCTGGAAGAAATTTAGTGTCGATGTGGACCAACCAGTGCTTTTTTCTTCTGCCAGCGTCAACTATGTCGATCATAAGAAGATTCTTTTCAATTTCCAATCATGCCAAGAAAGCTTACAGTTTACTCAATGTAACAGTACCTACTATTACACCAAGGACGGACTAGCTACGCCTCCTATCAAGGTTGATATCAACGACTTATCCGATTGCACATTTGCCAAGACCAACCAATACTTTAACGCAAAAAATGACGATTTGATCGTTTGCAAAAGACAAGAACGTGACGTGTTTGGTTCTTCAAGTAGCAGCCAGCTTATTGCAACCACCGATTTCTTCAAGACTGTTCTCGTTCCAATGAAGGATGCTTTGGAGAACGCTAACATCCTTGCAATTACAATTGAGAACTCATTTTTGGTCGTGCTTGTGGCCTCGGATGTTTACTCAAGAAATGGTATGATTGAACTATACGTTTCGAAAGATGGTATGAGTTTCCGGAAGTCGTACTTTGGGGAACAAGTGCGTCGCTGGGCATTACAGTTTCTTCCATCCACGCAGGAGTCTCTATATATTGCTATTATTTCATCAGCATCAAGAGAACGTTTTCCTACAGCCACCATGTACAAATCTGATTCAGAGGGGCTCTATTTCACAAAAATGATCGGAGACGTGATAACTATGGGCAATGTGATGAATACAGCGATAAATATCCAGGGTGTTGATGGCTCTTGGATTGTTGGGATCCAAACCGGATTTGACAAGACCACAATGATGCCGGCATTCAGGTCAAAGATTACAATTGATGATGGCTTGACATGGCGTGATCTTAAATTCTTAGACGATGACCAATGCACTGAGGATGCAGGTTGCAGCGTGAACCTTGTTTCATTGCAAGAAGCAGTAGGAAGTGGTGAATTTGTCACTGGTCCTACGCCGGGCATTCTTCTTGGAATTGGTATTAGGGGAGAAAAACTGCCTGAAAACTTCTCCAATATGAATACGTATATGTCCAGGGATGGCGGTGCAAGCTGGAGGAAAGTCCTAGATTCTCCATCTACATTTTCATTTGCCGACTTTGGAAATATTGCCGTCTGCATACCTTTCAAAACAGAATTTGATGAATCCCGTAACATGGTTTGGAAAACGGACAGCTTTACCTATTCGTTAGACCAGGGAAAGACATGGTCCAGTATGAAACTAGAAAATCAGAATTCAATACCAGTTATGATGACCACGGCTAAGGATGGTACCTCGCATCACATGACGTTTTTGTTGTTTGACACAAAGAGTCAAAGATACATCATTACATCGGCTGACTTTTCGAATGCGTTCAGCAGGAAATGCGACAAAAAGAAGGATTATGAGGTGTGGTATGCGAGACAGGATTCCCAAACCAAAGAACCTGTTTGTATCCTTGGACAGAAACAGAAATACAACAGGAGGAAGCAGGACGCTGATTGCTTTGCCAGTACTCTCTACGAGGATTTGCAGGTCATATCAGAGCCTTGCAAATGTACAGTCAACGATACACAGTGTGCTCACGGCTTTATTCAGGATAAGCAATTAGCATGTGTTCCGATTCCAGAGGTGATTGCAAATGAGGTTTGCACAGGCAAAAATTTGAATCGGAAGATTAAAGTTTCTTCGAGGCAGATGATCCTTGGTGACAACTGCAAGGGTGGCTTTAACATTCCCAAGAATGACTACACACTTGACTGCAGGGAGATTGTGAAGGAGGCACAGCGTGACAAAATCAAGGTGTTCGAGTACGCATTTCATGAAAGTGTTATCTCCTACGTCTATCTTGAAAGGGATTTAGAGAATGGCGGAATTCCTGATGAAACTTTGTTGGTGGTGACGAAATCGTTGGTCTTATATGTATCTTATGATGGTGGTGCTCGTTTCGTGCAGCCGCCTTCTATTAGCGCCGCACAAGGTAATATTGCAAGTGCATTTACCAATCCATACTACCCAAATAACGTGTACGTTGTCACCAAGGATGGAACAACATACTTCTCCTCTGACCGTGCGGGAACCTTTGACACGTTTAATTCTCCATACACGACATCGTATGGTGGAGCACCAAGCTACGATATGTCTTTCAGTAAGGCCAACAGCTCAAGATTCATTTGGTACTATAAGGAGGACTGCAATTCTATCGGCGACTGCAAAGTCTCAAAGGCTGCTATTACAAATGATAACGGCAAATCGTTTATACACATGCTTGATAACATCCGGAAGTGCCATTTTGCAGATTCGATCTTTGACTCAAAGCACTATGACATTCGGGATAAGAGAATCATATGTGAGACGAAAAGACCATCGGAGCCTTTGGCCAAATTAATCACCAGTGTTGACTACTTTGCCACAGATGGCGACGTGCTTCTAGATAAAGTAATTGGGTCTACCTCAAGTGGCGAATTCTTTGTTGCTGCCACATTGAAAGAGGACAACTCATTGGCAGCCTTCGTCTCAGTTAATGGTGTTGACTTTGCCAAGGTCCAGTTCCCACATGATATTGCAGTTACCAGACAGACGGCTTACACTATTTTGAACGTGAACTCGAAGCAGATATTCATGCACGTGACTACAAATCCAATTGAAGGAGAGCAGTATGGTGCCCTTTTGAAAGGCAACTACAATGGAACAATGTATGTCACTTCGATCAGACATGTGAACCGGGATGACCATGCATATGTTGATTTTGAAAGCGTTGAGGGGCTTGAAGGTATATCGCTATTGAATGTGGTTAGCAATGTGAAGGAAATCGAATCCAAAAAGGGAAGGGACAAGAAGCTCAAGACTCTGATTACCCATAATGACGGTGCTACATGGAATCCTCTCCCGGCACCTTTGGTTGACTCAAAGGGAAAGAAGTATAAGTGTGGCAAAGATTGCTCTTTGAATCTCCACTCTTTCACGGAGAGGGACGATCCAATCAGAGACACATTTTCTTCAGGATCAGCAATGGGAATGCTATTTGGATTGGGAAATGTTGGCAAGGAACTCAAGCCATTGTCAGACCCGGACACAGCCTTGTTCTTTACGAGCGATGCCGGAACAACCTGGAGAGAGATAAAGAAAGGCCGATATATGTGGGAATTTGGCGATCAGGGTACAATACTTGTGATAGTGAGCTCTTCGGAGCCAACGGACACACTTTCGTATTCTCTAGATGAAGGATACACATGGAAAGATTACAAGTTCAGCACCAGCAAGCGTGTGGTTAATGACCTCTCTACGGTTCCATCGGATACAGCCAGAAGATTTATGCTCTTGATGCGTAATGACGATGGTTCGAACACCGCTTTAAGCATAGACTTTTCCAGACTTCAGGATAGACAGTGTGCTGTTGACATTGGTGACAGTGACAATCAAAAAGACTTTGAGTATTGGAGTCCACAACGGCCAGATCTCAAGAATGATAAGTGTCTTTTTGGCCACGAGTGGAGATATCTGCGCCGGAAAGCCTCATCAAACTGCTTTATTGGTGCAGCCCCACTTTCTGAGGGATATAGGCACATTCGGAACTGCTCGTGTACCAGAAATGACTTTGAATGCGACTACAACTTTGAGCTTGCATCTGACGGGACTTGTAAGCTTATCAAAGGTCTTTCTTCTAAGGACAACTCAGAGATTTGTAGAATTTCTCCCGGTACTTTGGAATACTGGGAGCCAACAGGCTACAGGAAAGTTCCTCTCAGTACTTGCGAAGGAGGCTTAGAGCTCGATAAATGGGCATCGCATCCGTGCCCTGGAAAAGAGAACGACTACAAGAAAGAGCATGATATTGGCGTGCACGGAGGATCCTTATTTTGGGTTATTGCAATTCCATTGACGGCATTTATTGCATCTGCAGCCTTTGTTTATGACAGAGGTATTCGGAGAAACGGAGGCTTTCAAAGATTCGGAGAGATTAGGCTTGACGATGATGATAATCTCCAGCTTGTGGAGGAAAACAACACAGATAGAGTTGTCAACAAGATTGTGATGGCAGGTGTTTACGCATTCAGCTTTTTAACAAGTGTGAAACGCAAAGTGTCTGCATTTTTGCGCAGAAGAGTGCTGGGAGTGAGAGGTGAAAACTCAGATGCAGTGACATCGTTTTTCAACGACAGAATTGTTGATAATGATGATGATTCATTATTTAGATATGCTGATGAGGAGGATGATGCTAGAGAGATTGATAGTTTCCTTGAAAATGGGGCTGAGAATGATATAGGTGCGGCAGATGATGATGAGTTAAATGCTGAGGATGAATTGGATGATGAGAACCCACATGGTTCTACCTGAGGCACACTTTATATGTATGTTTTATTTAAAGCTTGCAGTAAGAAGTTAAATAAATTCTGCTTTATGCTTTTGGATCTGAATTGTATATGGAGCTAATTAATTTGTGTAAGGATGGTACGTGAAGTCGTGATCACAAAGGCAAACTAATAATCAATAGTGAACCCAAATCCGGGCTATATTGTCAGCTTATAGTGCAAGCAATAATGAATTGAGAATTCAAATTAAAGAGAATAGCTTGTCCTTTTGAAACTCTTTCAGTACAGTTTCTGGCAGAACTCTGATGCCCTTTTCACAAATGGGATTTGCTGTGGCGCATAAATTCCCAGAAAATAGTGCCCTTTCTCGACTTTCTCAAAATCCGCGAAATCCGACATTAAAATGTGTGGGATTCTTTTTCCTCCTTTTCCCCACATCAACGTGGATAGAAGAATTTCAAATCTTGAAATCTTCAAGGTTTCTTCAGAAATTTTGATACTTAGTGTATAAAGCCTTGCACTTTTTTTTCTTTGAAATAAACATATGCCAACCGTGAATATGCTTGCTTTGAAGCGTGCATCAGAGTGCATACACGTCGCGAGAGGGATTTTTATATTCACAAGAAATGCATCTACAAATATTTCGGATCATCTTCCCAGACCTTCAAAGGAGTACCTGTCTAAAATGGGTGAGCAACCGATCCCCGATCAAAGAGAAAATGAACAGTTAAAAGTTCTAAAGAAGCTGAAGCAAGAAAATGACTCAACACTGGAGGAACAAATACGACGAGCAATGAAACGAAGGTCTTTGCGAATGACATTCTGGGAAATGTTTCTTATTACTTTTATAGGATCATGTGCTTTGAATATACAAAGAGAGACAAACAGTGCGGAGGAATACAATGACAACTACAAACTGCGATTTGAACACTTTGAGAGGATCATCAAAGGTTTATCTCAGGGAGATGTAACAATTGAAGAGATTGAGGAAGACTTAGATCCTCTTAATGAGAGATTCGAGACGGTTTTCCATTTACCCGGATCTAGATTTGAAGGTCTCAGGGGATTGGATAAAAAGCATCTTAAAGAGAAATATCACAAACATGAAGACGAATCTTCAACAGAAGTGGAAGGTTCTGAGCTTCTTGCTGAAGCTATTCCGGAGGAAAAGATAAAGAAAGATAACTCTGAATTAAAGACATTCTTATGAATTTAGTAAGCACAAAGGCGTATATATAGGAAATTAATAAAATCATCTTAAAGCAAACAACGTGTAAAAATACATTAGCTAGATATCTAAGCAACCTATCAATATCAAAGAAGGAATAAAACAGAAAGAAAAAAATAAAACAAAAATAAAAGGATGGATATAGAAGATATTCAAAAATGCAAAGTTTAAGCAATTGCCCAGCAAAGAACACTTCCCATACATTATACCTAACCACTCCAATATCTGTACAAACGCGGTGAATCAAAGCTGATTGGCTTAGACTCAGCTTCTTCAACCTTTTCTTGTTGAGCCTCTTCTGGTGTTTCCTCTTCAAGTATATTCAACTGCTTTCTTGGTGGTTTCAAAATCACATCTTTTGCTTCCCGAATAAGCTTCTTAACTTTTTCATAGTCATCAACTGATAACGTGAATGTGATCTTTTTCTCATCCACATTTTCCGATTCATCCATTTTAACATCGCCTTCTAGATCCTTCTTAGGCTCAACTGGCTTAGTCTCTTCCTCTTTGGTATCGGGATTCAAGTGGTTTTCATTATTTTCACCTTCTAGCTCCTTCTTGATAGGTGTTTCTTCAGTCTTAGATTCAGTCTTAGATACATCATTAGATTCATCTTTAGACTCGTCCTTGGACTCCTTAGACTCATCTTTAGACTCATCTTTAGACTCATCTTTCGACTCATCTTTCGACTCATCCTTGGACTCATCATTAAACTCTTCCTTAGATTCTTCCTTGGATTCTTCCTGCTTAACTTCAGGCGTTTCACTTGCAGTTAAAGGTGATGTGACGGATTTCCTGTCCTCAGCTTTTTCAGACTCAGGCCGCTTTTCTGCGATATCCGCATGAATACTATCAAAATGGTCGTTCGTGACCGACTTCTCGGCTTCCGTACATCCGTTCACATCCTGCTTTTCAGTCTCTGCTGCCTCCTTAGAATATTTATCAGCAACATCATCTGACTGCTTAATCTCTGAAACCTGCTGTTCGCTTTTGCCATTCGAATTCATAATCGATATGGCCTGAGAGAGCTTTGAAGCAATTGTATCTGTGTATTTAAACAACGAAAGCTTCTCAAGGAATAATTCATCATTTCTGTCTGAAAGCTGTCTTCTTTGGTAGTCATACTCCTTTTCCAAAGAGTTGAGCTTTTCAAGCTTTAGCTCCACCATTTTGAGTTGGCTTTGCACTATGCTGACTAGCAACTTGTTCATTTCTCTTTCCTCATATGTGGCAAACAAGTGCGATCTGGATCCAAGTATACCAAAAGCGTTGGTACTAGCATCCTTAAAGTTAACAAGCGGATCAGCTTCGGCCTCATCTTTCTTATCTGCCGATTTCTTCTTCTCTGGCTTCAATGAAGACAACTTGCCATCAATCTTCTCATCCATAAACTTAATCGCTCTACTAGACGCTGCTGCTGCAATCTCTGGATCAACCATCTTGCACAAAAAGGCCAATGTAGTCAAAACAGGATTGTCTCTTGGAGAAAACGAAAGTCCTGGAACGTATTTAAACGGTCCAAGCCTTTCCTTGTGCTCTTCCAAATACTTATCCTGTATCGGAAGACCGAGAAATCGAATAATACATTCTTCGGGTGATTTATCGCCAACATATTCAGATATCTTGTACCAGTCACCATTAAACTTCTTAATACCTTCAGCAAGTTTTTTGATACCTGCCTTTGACCACTGCCGATCAATGTTTGCCGGCTCAACTTTACGCTTCTTTCTCTCTGGCTCTTCCGAATGCTCAGCAGAATCATCATGCTCACTAGCACCTGTAGGAGCAGTACTCAGACCAGCTGAACCTTTTGAAACATCAGAAGATTGCGCACTATCCTGACTTTTGGCCAAAATGTTCTTTATTGGGCCCAAATCAGGAAGATCTTTAGGTGGTTTATAACCTTCAAAAGGAAACATTCCTCTTGGAGTGTCATAATTCACTTCATAATCTCCTGTGTAGGGAGGTTGAATAGGAACGGTTCTTGTTTCTGGATTAACTTGGTAGTTAATGACACCCCACCTGTCCAAAAACCTGTGCACTCTCAACAAGGTGGCAGCATCACCAGATAAACTTCTTCTAACAGCAGTGAAAGAAAGATAGTCATTAGGGTTTAATCTGTAGGTGTTGACCATGAAGTTACGGTACTTCTTGTAAATCTCCGGCGTCTTGTTCTTGTTGAAGTTATTGAAGAATTCTGGCAGAGACTCTTTTTCGATCTTGTGGATACGGCTCAAATCAAACCACGATGCATATGAGGGAAGAACAATTGTATGTGTCTGTCTCTTCAAAGTGGCCATCGACACAGTACTATCCATTTTAGGTGAAACAGAAAGATTGCTGGCCGACCGTTCGGAAGTATTTCCATTCATTGGAGTTGAAGACATGGATCTAACACTTTTACCTTCACTGTCTCTTGCGGAGACTGAAGACTCCATCTTGACAGCAGGTGTTTCATGCTTTTCTTCTGCCACTTTAGAAGATTTCGGTGTTGCAATAGGCGCTTCCTTTGATGCATCAACTGGAGCATTGTTACTTTCCCCATCAACTGTCTTTTCACTGCTATCCTTGGAAATATCGGCACTTTTTTGCTTTTCAGGTTCGCCTGGTGTATCTAAAGATGCCGGTGGATGATCCCCCGTCTTTTTGGACTTTTCATCTCCTTCTTCATTACCAGTATGTGCCTCTGGTTTGGAAATGGCCTCCTTTGGAAGAGCAGAATCATCTTTTTCATCTTTGGTATCTGGTTCAGATTTTTCTAAACTAGATGGTCCAACGTCAGATTTGTTTTCCGCAATAGCGTCACTTTCTGCGTGTGCTGTGATTTTGGGCTTTGAACCAGTATCTGTGCTTTTTTCCTCAGAATTCGAACTTGGCTTTGTTTCTGCAACGGGAGTATCACTTTTTTCAGCTACTGGCTGAGAATCAGCAGCTTTCTCATTGGCAGAATCTGCAGTATCAACTGGAGATATCGAAGCCACTGGAGCGTTTGGGGTTGTAGTTTCAGCATCATTAGTCTCCTGATCATCAGCAACCTTAGTATCCTTCGGATCAGTATCTTCCATTTCAACATCTTCAGGTTGCTTTTCGTCCGCATCTCCCATTTCAACATCTTCAGTTGTCAGTTCATTCTCGATACTCGCATCTGGCTGCTCAGTCTTTACATCCTCAGCTGGTTTAACGACATTTTCAGTAGCTTGTACAGACTTTGCCTCCTCGGGCTTTGGAGGTTCTGAATCTTCACCCACCATCAGATTTCAATAAAGCGAAACCTAATTCAAATTAATATGAGCGACTCTCTGCTAATCCACTGGTTATGAATTCTTCTTTGGCGAGAATATCAACACTTGAATGAACTCGTAACCAATAAGGCGGTTGAGTAGTAAAATAAGGATGAAATTGGGAAGAAATAAGAATCGGAAGGAGCAAAAAATAAAAAAAGCCCTTATCAAACAGCTGCGGGAATATGTGTCAATGCAGAAGGGGAAATGAAATCCTTATAAATATGTACAATTGAAAAAGGGATAACATGTAGTGAAATAACTCTCTTGAGGGAGAGATAGATGGCTTATTTTTTTTATTTATTTTTTTTTTCCATTTATTCCCTTCTCCCTCGCTTTTCTTTTCTGTAGAGATTTATTTACGATCCCCTTTTTCCCTTTTTCCCCAAGTCGCGATGAGTATCTTCAAGTCGATCGACCCCAGAAAAGTTGCGGCTGAAAAAGATGCGAGGAACAAAAAGAAGACGGAAAAAAGGTGCGGGAAAAAGCTTCGATAACGTACCTTAAAACCTTAATCATAACTATAATGAATTTAAAAGAAGACAAGTGACATATTAAATTAAATTCATTCTTAAGCTCAATTCATCAGAATTGTAATCAATTCAAATCTGAACATTTAAGCAAAATCACAGTCATTGAAACTAATGGGAATTCTCAGGTTTGCTGGAAGAACAATTGTTTCTTCCGGCTTCTTTGCTGCAGGATTTGTTATGTGTGCCCATGCATGGCCATCTTCCAAAGGTGATGACCCAAAAGTGATGTCAGCAAGAAACAAAGAGACACTTTCATTGTTCAATAGTGTTCAAAATTCTGCCATTTTTCAGAGACTCATTGATGATAGCAGCTTCCGAATGCTTATCTCTTCCGATCTTATACCCGAAGCCCATAGAGTGAACCATGTTGGTTTGGGATTATTAAATTCTCCTAAGAAGATCAACATTGGACCATTAATATTTATTAATCCAGAAAAAGGGGAAATGTACTCCTTTTGCCGGCTGAACTCAAATCTAGTTGGAACTGATGGAAAGATTCATAATGGCGTGATTTCAACATTAATGGATGAGTCCTTGTGCTTTTGTGGATTCCCAAAGCTTCCATCCAAGAGAGGTGTGACGGCACGATTAAGCATCAACTATCATGCAAAGGCAGCCCCAGATTCGATGGTAATGCTTGTAGCAAAGGTTACAAACCATCATAATAGGAAATGTGTTATAAATGGTCATATTGAGACATATGACGAAAAATCGTTGAAAAAACCGGAGGTGATTGCGGACGGTGAATGCATTTTAGTTCAGCCAAAATGGTTCAAGTATTTTGACTGGGTCCATCTTTTCTAACCTGGTAATGGTGGTGCAATTATTTAATTAATCTTTACTTTCAGATTCAGTACTTCTCGATAAGTCCTTTTTTTCTCACATCGATTGTGTGGATGCCTATTAATGCTAATGCGCGGGTGTATTGGCTTACGCATGAACTGACTTCGGTATTTATCGGTAAGAATACATATTACAATACAAAATGCACTTGCGTAAAGTGAGAATCTTTATGTGAATGACATTATTTATCAAACACTAAGTATTTCGGAGTGAACATGAATATATATACATGCGGATAAAGTGTGCAAGTGATGTACTACATGATTATTTTTTTCTTTACTGTACCACTTTTTTTTTCAACTCAACTTTTTTTTTGGTTTCTCGGTTTGTCTGACTTTTCGATCAACTTTCAGCAGGCATGGTAATATCATTACTCTCGCTTAATACAATGACTTTTAGGAGTGCAGATTCAGGAGTTTAACGTTCTTCTTACGATATTGCCGAATACATATATCTATACTGTAACACAATTCAATACAAAGAGATGACGAATGGAAAAAACTTCACGGAAGATTTCATGGAGTCATTTTCGACAGATGAAAGTAATCCTAAAGCACCAAGGGAAAATTTGGCCTGGCAACAACAAAATTCGGTGGCTGAATATAATAAAAATGTATTCAATGATCTTCTTACCGAAAATAAGACAAGACCCGTCAGAGTGCAACGTGTGAATGTGGTAGGGTGTGGAAAAAACTTTAGAGACTCGTTTTTGCAACGACAACTTGAACCACTATTGAATCATAACGAACACTTGACGATGCAGGATTTTCTTAAAAATGTTGATCTTACCACCACAAACTTTACAAAGACAAACACCATTCGGAACATTGGTCTTTCAATTGCTATGCCTCAAACAAAATCCCCATTCACCTCCTCAGATACGCTTGAAATTATCCCAACATTGAATGTATTACCGGTGAAACGATTTTTTATGAAGGTGGGAACAGATGTTGGAAACGGTGAAGGTGATGGGTATCTTGCTCTTCAATGGAAAAATATATTTGGAGGAGGAGAATTCATTTCTTTCGATACAAGCATGTCCTCAAATCGAATAGGCGCAAAAAACAGATCGCAGAATTTAGTCAGCTTTAGCATGCCGATCAACAACAGCCCAAACTTGAAATGGACTACTATTGGTTACCAATCTTCCAGATTAATCGATTATACAACGTATCACGAGGAATTTGCGCTGGGAGTGACAAATAGATTAAGTACAAATTACTATCCTGCTGAAAAGAAATTGAACCACGAATTGTCATTTGAAAATTTATTGAGAGGAATAAACATGGCCTACTCCCCAAATAACTATAGGGGTAACTCGTTGATAAACGACTTCTTTCTTTTGAATGCTGGTCATTCTCTCAAATCAAGTCTCACATACTCTATACAGTACGACTCTAGAAATTCCCCCACTGTTCCGCATCAGGGCCAATACGTGAAGGTCTCGAGTGAATTTTCACTCTTGCCGGGTAATAGATACATAAAATCGTGCCTTGACACGATGTCGGCCTATCCAATCAGTAACACTGCCTCTGTCAATCTTAGTTTAAAGTCTGGCATCATTAACAAATTCAATATTAACCCAGTCAATCCCCTGGACAAATTTCATCTTGGTGGTCCAAATGACGTCAGAGGCTTCATGCTATCTGGAATGGGCCCAAAGCAAATGGGTATGTCAATAGGTGGAGATGCTTTTTTTGCTGCAGGTGCAAGTCTTATCAATAAGATTCCGTATGCTCCAAACGATTCCAACTTCAAAATGCACTCGTTTGTTAATGTGGGAAAGCTTATTAACATTTCAAAGAAGACACACGTTGCTAAGGAATTAACTACGAATGTTGATATGAGCATTGGTCTTGGTATAGTATATGCTCATCCTGCAGCAAGACTAGAGCTTAATTACGTTCTTCCGATTGTGGCACATCAAGGTGAAGATGTTAGAACTGGATTACAGTGGGGAATCGGACTTTCTTTCCTATAAATATTCCATCGTTTTAATGAATATGCATGTATGACTGAAAAATAGAAGAAAACAGGGAAAAAATAGCAATACAGTAATCGTCATCTTATCATTTATTATATATATATATATATATTTTGATTTCATTTCACCATACGAATCACATATTCATGTATATTTCAAACAACCTTACAAACCCATCCTCTGTCTACTACTAATCCACTGCGAATGTAGCTTTATGATCTCGGGCACTATGATGGACTCTATATCGACATTATCTTTTATCTGGTCTGGTGTTAATTCAATCCATCTCTCTCCCGCAGGAGTAACAAAAACAACCTTTTTCTTCCTTGTCTGGAGAAGATTACCTATAACCAACTGGTGATTGTATCTCTTCAAAGCACCACGAGCTTTACTGATAAGAATGGTGTTGTCCGTTTCCAACTTGAATGATACTATCATGGCGATTGGTGCCCAGGAATCAACAAGTCTTCTCAAAAACTTCGGAACAGGCTCCAAGTCAACAACCAGCTTGCTGCCAATCTCCTTAGACTGGATCTTGTGCTGAGGAATTCTAGATGAAGGGAGGAAGAAGTCGGAAACAGCAGCTGCAAGGTAAAACAATGCATCATATCCCATGACAGACATTTCCTGGGCCACAAGTTTGAGTGTGAATAGGTATTGGTGAACTGTGGTGAAGGGAACCATCAAAAGCAGATTGTTCTCGGTGGCCTTGTTGTACTTCTTGTAAACTTGAAACATCTCCTTTTGGTATTTATCATCGATTTCGACCTTACTACCATCGTCAGAAAGCTTCAAATAATCCAAGAACGAGTTTCCGGTATGGCTGTAATGCCTAGAGTAAGGAAGCAGCGAAAATTCTCTGTGAAGAAATATCACTGCATATCCATTTTCTAGGAAATACTCAGCTGACGAGGCACCACGAGTACCGGCGCTGAAATTATCTATGAATCTGACGGTATTATTCTCAAGAGGAACTGTTGTACCACCGGATGTGACAAGAGCAACTTTTCTGTGGCGCTTATTGTGGAAATTCAAAAAGTCGGCAACATCACTTGATATCTGTGACAGGTAAGGTGGCGATTTGTGCAATCTAAAGTAGTTATCCTCGTCAATTGGAGTTGCTGCCGGAAATTCTGGTATTGATCGATCGATGGCTGCTTTTGTATCTGGTGCGGAGGTATGGACCTTCGAAAGAACTGGTGATGAAGGTGGGCTTGGCCTAGGAACGGGCTTTTGTGACATTATGGATAAAGTGAAAGGAGATAACAAAAACAAGCAGGTTGAAATGAAATCGTAGAAGTGCAGAAATCAGAACTCGGTTGAAACGCCTAATCGGTGAATTAAATAATGAATAAATTAGCTAATTGGGAAGAATTGAAGAAAAACTGTTGGAAGAAACACACTTGTGAAACGTTGACTTTTGAGACGCAGATAGTAATTTTTCCACCTTATAAATTTGGATGGATGTCATTATTTATACGAGTGTTGGGAGAAACGCGGAGAAACAAAAAAAAAAATTTAAAGAATTCGAGGAAGGAAAATTAATGATGCTGAGATCACACAATGCGGATTAGTGGAAACAAAACATAATTTTTTAAAAGGGTGCATATGCATGCAATAAATTTCCTAAATCATGTCTGATCTGCAGGCTCAGAGGGTCAAATCAATGATCATTGATAACTACATAGATGTCAGAGACCACATACCAGCTCAACGACAATGAAGTTGTTGTCTTTCTAGACATTCAACTCGGACCCAAGAAGCTTGGCAGAGTGAAGATTAGACTATACAATGATGATGTTCCGAAAACAAGTGAGAACTTCAGACAATTTTGCACAGGAGAATACGTGGACGGCAATGGAAGACCAATTGGGTATAAGGGGTCGAAATTTCACCGTGTGATACAAGGGTTTATGATACAGGGTGGGGATTTTCTAAAAGGAAACGGGACAGGATCTACCTGTATATACGGTACGGAATCGTTTGATGATGAGAATTTCATTCACCAAAGTAAGTGTCTTCTAATTTAAATACTTCATTTGGTTCTTGCATTACTAACAGCTAAATAGACAAAATGTGGACTGTTGCGATGGCCAATTCAGGCCCAAACACAAATGGATGTCAGTTCTTTATCAACGTGTCTGACAACGACTTTCTTGATGGAAAGCACGTGGTATTCGGTGAAGTGGTGGAGGGCAAGGATGTGGTCAGGCAGATAACTGGAATCAGTACAGATAAGGAGGATAGACCTCATCCATTGGATGTCATAGTTGCCAATTGTGGGCAGATGTAGGTAATGGCGCTAATATAATAATAAGCAGATAATTGTTGTGAATATTGCAAAGCAGTGTAACAAGTCTGTGCTCTTCCGTCTTTATTTTTTAATTTTAATTATGATACTATTTGGAGGTTCTTACAGGACTTTCCAGCGCTGAAATAGTGATCATTGCATTCAAGTTTTATGGGAATCGGTGTGTGACCAAGAGCAGTGTTACTCAACCGGTAGTCAATACAATTACGTAATATAGGAAGTAAGGTATGGTTTAAACCATATAAACCAAGTAGTTTTCTTGCATACCCGTGTTTATTCACGATTACACAGCTTGCATCACTTAGTGCGTTACCGTAAATGGAAGCTGTAAAATATAATCATGGCATTTGAAAATCTTATTTTTAGGTCTGGCGAGTGAAAGTGTGTGGGCCGGAAATAAAAAAATGAGGTCATCGAAATGTGATGGACGGAAAAATGCTGCAAGTGGTCCTGAGACCAAGTTTTCGTATGCGATATATATAGAAATATGCTGCAATTGTATGGTTTAGGGTGGAAATATAAGCCGGTTAATATAAGGAAGACAAAAATAAAAGTTTACAGGGACGATTCGGCTTTACGCGTGAAGAGTATTACATTATGATTCATGAAGCCTTGAGACGGAGATGATATTTAAATCATAAATCCCGCAAAGTTTGTAAAGGTGGAAATTCTGATTGTCTCGGGGAGCCTAGGATTACGGCACAATTCCAGACTACATTTTGCATTTTCTATTGAATTTCTATTTCACTTGAATCTTCGCGGGTTTTATTTATTTTTCGTAGCTGATTTTAGGACCTGCCAAGTTTAATTTTTCTCTATTTGTGTGAGAGCAGATGGAAATTTCCCCAGTCCCATAACAGCGGAGCATATTTTTTCACCATAAATAGTTTCATTTTATTTTATTTTATTATTTAATTTTTTTTCTTCATCAAGTGGTCGGGAAAGTCACCGGGAAGTGAACAAATTTTCTCGCAACCCTGACTACCCTCACGTTGTTGTACACCCTTGCTTTCAGATATACCAAGCGTTTAAAGCCATATTTGCATTTTTGTTTGCATCTTTCTTAGTTACACAAAGGCAATTGAACATCCTTGTTTATTCCGTGTTGGGATTTAATTTTGGTTTCAGTTACAGTCTGTGATTTTTGACAGTTTTTCTTGTTTTTTGTTGACAGACAATCATTTCTACCAGTTGTTGAGCTTTTCCACATTTCGCCCAAGCATCGAGCATTTTTTCCACCCTAGTTTTACCACTATCGCACACAGTTCATAATGTCGGAAAGTCAAACTGATAACTTGCCTGCAGAGCCATCTGTGGCCCAGGCATCCCAGGGGGGGCCAGTAGAGGCATTGCAGGGCAACCAGGAGGCTCAGGTGGCCCAGGCGGCCCCAGCCAAGGTGTCGGCCGAGGCGGCAGTGCAGGCAGCAGCCCAGGTGACTGGTCAGGCGGCCGTTTCTGGTGTTTCTGAGGGGGCAGAAGGAGCCGAAGCAGAAGCAGAGACTGCAGGGGAGAATTCAGCAGATGCTGAAGTGCCAGCAGAGGCAGCAGAGGCAGCAAGTGCAGCAAGTGCAGCAGGTGCAGCAAATGCAACAAATCCAGCAAGTGCAGAAAGTGCCGAAAATCTCGCAAATGCTGCAAACGCACCTGTGAATGGTGGTGCAGCAGAGCAAACGCAGCAGCCAGAAATCAACCCGGCATCAGCAGCTCATGGGGGCCGGGAGTTGTCGAAAACTACATTGTACGTGGGTAACATCGACAACTCGGTGTCGGAAGACATGCTCCGGGACCTGTTCGGGTCTCTAGGTGCACAGATCCAGAGCATCAAGATTCTTTACGACAAGAATAAGCGTGGGTTCAACTACGCGTTCATCGAGTACGAGGATCACAGCAAGGCGGAGAACGCACTGCAGGCACTCAATGGCACGGTGCTTGCCAACTACCCGCTCAAGATCACGTGGGCATACCGGACACAGCAGAGTAGAAGCGGCGAGAACTTCACGTTGTTCGTCGGGGACCTTTCGCCGGAGATTGACGACGACTCCTTGGCAGCCACGTTCTCGAAGTTTCCATCGTTTGTCCAGGCAAATGTGATGTGGGACATGAAGACGGGTCGGTCCCGGGGATACGGATTTGTGTCATTTCAGAACAACCAGGATGCCGAGACCGTTCTCCAGACCATGAACGGCATGTCTCTGGGCGGCCGGTCGATCCGGCTGAACTGGGCTGTGCGGCGGCAGAACCAGAACTTCCGGGGCATGGCCAGGGGCAACTCCCGTGGTATGGCTGCCGGGATGGCCGGAATGGGCCGCATGATGGGTGGCCCTGCCGGTGCAGGTGCTCCGCCACCTCCTCCCAACGCCATGGCAGGCAACGGCATGGACATGCTGGCCGGTGGGCTGCCAGGCAATGCGGTGAACGCCCGGGGACCAATCCTGGGCCCCCAGTCCTACGAGATGGTTCTCCGGCAGACTCCAAGCTGGTTGTGTGCCGTTTACCTGGGAAACTTGGCCCACTACACCCAGCAGAGCGACCTCATTCCTTTGCTACAGAATTTCGGCTACATCGTCAACTTCAAGTTGCTCCCTGAGAAGGGTTGTGCCTTTGTCACCTACGACTCCCACGAAAGAGCTGCTCTTGCCATTGTCCAGTTGAATGGCTTCAATGTGAATGGCAGGCCTTTGAAGTGTGGCTGGGGCAAGGCCAACAAGACCGTTCGGCCGTTCAACAATTAGCTTTGTGCTAATACGGCCCAAATGCGGTATGGGTGATCTTGGATGGGTGAAATGGAAGATAGGATATCAAGTACTGATGGAATGATAAAGAATGGAAAAATGAAAAAAAGGGGAAAAATAAGAAAATAAGAGGAGAAATTTCAAGAAAAAATTAGAGTGATAGATCTCAATGTATGCATCCATTTTTATTTCATTACTCCTTACTCATTGCTCTTTATTCTTTCATATTTTCTTTCTTTTCCTTTCTTTCTCTTTCCTTTCTTCTTTTTCCTTTCTTCTCTTTCCTTTCTTCTCTTTCCCCATCCCACCTTTTCCCCACCCCTACTCGTTTCGTTTCTCGCTTTACTTTTGTCCGTCTGCTTCAGCCGTACGATACCTGGCTTTACGTCTATTATTGGGTTTTAAGGTCTTCTTCACGTCTTTCTTTTTCTTTCTCTCCTCTTTATTGCTCCTTTTGTACACGCTCCAGCCCCTGTCTTGCCTCTCATTGGCTCCATCCAGCTGCCCCTGTACTTTCTCTATAATCTCTTTCTTGTGTTCTTCTTTAACTTGCCTTTTTGCTGCTTATAACGTTTTTTTGTTGTTATCAAAGATATTATTTGCTCCATTACTTACGTGCATGATTTCCGCACTCAAGCCTTCATTCAGTACTGTATCTACTCAAGCCTAATGCATGTATAATGAAGCATACTACTACTACAGATGCGTCTAACTTTATTTTTGCGGGTTTGCATTCTAATAAAAGTATTATCACCATGTTTATGATAGGGATTTTTCCTCAGGGATTCTCGAACTTTTTACTTCACGCGCTATTTAGTCGAGGTTTTTACTCTCCTTTTTTTTTTTTTCTCGCGTCACATCCTACGATCTACATCTACTACACCACCAGTTCTTCCATAATCATTATCTACAAACTCCAGACTGTCCGAAATATGGCAGGCTTCAATAATGTTGTGTTCTCACGAAATCATTATCTGCCACACTATTCCGCCCCTTACAAAATCGAACGTGTGTCTGTCCTCCTTAAAGATAAAGAGACAACGGCAACTATATATCCAATCTTTTACTTGGAAGGTCTTCCTGATAACTTGCTTCTTTTCTTAACCCAAGAGTACAATGATGAGATTTCCAGGGGCGACACACAGCCGTTTTTTGACCCTCTAACCGTCGATGAATTCAGAGATTACTGGTTTGGACAGTTTACTGCAGTAATGGTGTTGGGAGATGATCCGGTGCTAGATGAGTCTGTCAGCGTAAAGCAGTGGGCTACTAAGTGCTTGGGAACTGTTTTTATCAAATCCTGTTACCCGGGAAGGTCTGCACATGTTTGCACGTGCAACATTTTGGTTAATGCTGGAATCAGAAGAAGAGGAATAGGGACTACACTCACTGAATGCTTCTTGACATGGGCCCCAAGGCTCGGTTACAGCTACTGCATGATTGATTTGATATTTGAGACGAATATAGCCGCCAAGCAGATGCTCGAGCATCTCAAATTCAAGAAAATAGGCCGTGTTAAAGGATGCGGACTGTTGAAAAGCACAAAAGACTCACTGATAGACGCACTGATATATGGGCGAGACCTCGAACTTGGGCATGAGGACGATATGAATTCCAAAACTGAGGATATCAAGATGTATCTCAACTCCGGCCAGTACCCACCAAACTTTAATAGGCAGGAAAAGTCGCGGATCAGGGCGCTTGCGTATCATTACAGTGTCAAGGAAGGAAAACTCTATCTAAAGGGTAAAGAAGTGATATCGGATGTTGCCGAGCAGCTGCGTATCACCAAGAAAATACACTCCAAGGCTCATTTGGGCATCAACAAGACCACCTCTAAGATATGCGAGCGGTATCACTGGCCTAAAGTTAAGGAAACGGTAACTACTGTCATTAAACATTGTCCTCAGTGCAGCGATCCGGCCAAATCATCGCTTGTTCGTTCACAGGTTGCTACTGTGAGATTCAGAAGGAGAAAAGATAACATTAACTCCAAGAGCAATCATTCAAAGATGATAACTGGGCATTCTGTTCCAGTGACAGCCAGCAGTAGTTCTGTTAGCACTATTCCAGATGCAGACGTTTCTGCGTCCACATTTCCATCTGGTTTGCCGTTTGTAAGACCAACACCGTTTGTGGATTTGTACCGGGCTCCGGATGCACAGAATTCCGCATACGATCATTTGGATACCCAAATGGCAGATGTAGTCGATGTTGATGCATTGGTGAATGGATCACCGCAGAAGCATGGTGTCGGAATTCGCCAGAATCAGTCAGACCAATCGCTAAATGCTTCCGCTGTTAATAACAAGATGCTTCTTCATTCGGTAGCTTCCGAAATTAGGCACTACGACGATTCGGGCATCCACATCAATACACCAGTCCAGAACGGAGTACGGGACATTCGGCTTCACTCTTCACAGGGTTTGGGCCTGGATAACAAAGCAGATAGGGCAAATGAGAGCAATGATCCTGAGAATAGTTCTTCTGACAATAACCAGGATCGTGATCTTCAACATGATGTCAATTCTGCATCAAAGCAGTCTGTGGATGCTTTGTCTTTTATACCGTATTATTTATCAGATCCTCAAATATGATCTGAAATGCACACCCGTTGTTGATCTGTATTTTTATTCATGCATGGCTGTCATCTTTTTGAGTACCGGACTGATATACATTGTTGCCGTTTTGGTTAATGTCCTATTGTTTAGTTTTGTATTACGCTTCCCATTGGTCTCTTTTCTGGTATTCGACCGCGATTATACATTTTTAAATTTTTTGTTTTGTTTTGCTTGTCCTCTTCTCAGGCCATTAGGACTTGGCGCTAAATCCTTAGCTGCAAATTTTTCCCTTGTTCATTTAATACATTAACTATCCTTGAATTTCGAGCTTCAACAAGCCACAAGCTTTTATCTTCTTACATTGCTGGGTAATTTATGTTTCACACGAGTATTTTGAGGAATGCTTTCATAAAGAAATGGAATAACAGAATAGAATGAAAATATTTGTGTGGGGGTATTCCTTGTGCCGGAAATTTTCGTAATATGAGGTAACTTGTTTGTACAGCACTGTCAGGCATGGGAGCACGCGCCTTGATATGAAATTTTCTCCCTAAAATTTTCCATTGACCCCATCCCACCAGGCTGCTTGGCACAAATCTAAGTACTCCAACTTTTCTCGAAAAGCGTCATCTTTTCTGCGCGGTATTAAACTAAGTAATTGTCCACATTTCTGGTATCTGGTATTCTAGAATTTAGATTTTAACACTGTTCCCATATTCATTCCTTCTTTATACATATTTTCTGGATATCCACTGTTCATCCCCCCTTTAAAGTTGACGGATTACAAACGTTCAAGCCACATTGCTGAGAAGAGCTTAAGTGCGGAAATGAGCAATTCCGTCTCTGTTTCCTCGAGCACATCTACTGATCGAGGGTATACAACCTCAAAAGCTCAAAATCAACAAGGTAGGTTTCAGAGGAGCAAAAAGAAGTGGTCTTTTTTTGTTCATCGCAAACTCCCCCGCCTGCATAAGTCGATAACAAGATATCCAACGGTTGTTGGTGTACGTATCAAGCAATCAGTAGGATTCCGGATTCGAAAGGTCATATATGCGATTGATGAGACTATTAGTCCCTTGCTCAAAAAGCTGATACCGAATTTCATAGTCGCACATTATGTTTACATTTTTTGTCTGGCAATACTTGGATCTATTTTGATATATCCGCAGCACAATATCTCCTATATTGATGCCTTATTCTTTGGAACGGGTGCAGCAACTCAGGCTGGTCTCAACACGGTGAATGTGAATGACCTCACGCTATTCCAACAGCTCTCGATATACTTTATTTGCATGATTAGTACGCCCATATTTATACATTCCATGGTTGTGTTTATCCGACTGTACTGGTTCCAGAAGAGCATGGATGATATTAAGGAGAAGTCCGCCAAGAACTTCCGGATGCGTCGGAGTGCCACCTTGGCTGCGATTAGAACTATGACCATGGACAACAACAGAAATAACAGCATTGTCCCAAATAAGACACAGGATGGCTCAGATTACAATACACACAATGCACAAGAGGAATTGGATACCAGACTGCAGAAGTTCAACCACAGCCTCAGGGAGAATCGCCATAAGGATATCAAGGCAGTGAGCACGGAGGATATTCCCGCAGATGGTGAAGGTATAGAGTTGAAAAGCATGAGTTCGGCAAAAAGTGCAACACAATCCACATCTGCCCTTGCTCCATATGATAATGCGGATGATCCGGACGATGTGGTGATATACAATGGTGTGGAACACCACAGTGAGCCGAGTGATGATGAAGAGGAGGCTGAGATTGGGAAGGAAAGCCGGAATGGAGAGAGTCGTCAGCACGATAATCGTAATATGACGGGTGGAAAGCTGGAAAGCAGTCCGGATGGCAGAAGTAAGCAAGATGAAGAAAGTAATGATGACGAGGAAGAAGATGGGAAACTTCCAATTCGGCAAGTCAAAACCAGATCGTCTCCAAAGAAGCAGGATATCCAGTTTGCGGAACTCCCAAGGCCAGACAAGAAAAGGGCGGGAAAAAGAAGAAATAAGGATATCGACCCGCGAGATTTGTACATGTCGATTTCCATGATGCAGCACAGAAGCCATCAGAATAACGTTGATGTAGAATCTGGCCCTGCACTACACATAAATGGGCCGGCCGAAAGAGAAAGACTCAGGCTTCCTGGTCATCATCATAGGCACAGAAAGTATCACAGGCAGAGAAGGCACCAGAGATTGAGGCTTTTAAGGCAGCAGGCCCAGAGAGACTTTCTTGCAAGAGATGAGTTGCATGAGATGGAGAAGGAGGATGGAGGAAAGAACGGGGCGGAATCCGATGCAAGCGATGATGATAACTACCGAGATTCATTCAACAACCTTAGAGGCACTGTTGCAATGTGGAGGCGTCATTGGTCACGTGGTCTTTCTTCTGGGTCGCCTATGAAGGAAGGTGAGAGGCCGTTAAAGGAAATCAAGGAAGGTGTGCCTGAAAGTGATGCTTCTGAGAATGCTATCAGTGATGGAGAAAGCGAGATATCTGGGTCACGTGCCCGCGATAGTAATAAGGACCCGGAAAAGCTCAGAAAGAAAGGGCAGATGTTTGTGTCAGCTGCAAAACGTAGATTTTCAACCTCACCTACTATGGAAAGAGGAGGTAGTATGGGAATGGGCATCTTGCCCAAATTAAGCAAAAGACTAACCAAGACGTTCACCCAAAGATCGTTCCGGACTCCTAGCAATGTCAACCCAGCCGATATGACCGATGATGAGCTCATTAGTCTGTATTCGAGAACAGGTGCTTTGCATAAGGCGCACTATCTTTCCTGGCATCCAACTGTTGGTCGTAATTCGACTTTTGTTGCACTAACTGAGTCACAGCGTCAAGAATTGGGTGGTGTTGAGTATCGTTCTCTTAAGTTGTTGTCTGTGATCCTTATGTTTTATTATATAGGTTTTCACCTGCTCTCGCTTGCCTTCTTCTTGCCGTTCATACTAAAAAAAAAGAATTACCAGAAGCAGGTTGAGGAAGATGGCATCTCACCGACTTGGTGGGCTTTCTTTACGGCACAGACAGTTTTCAACGATTTGGGATATACATTGACACCAGATTCGATGATGGCATTTAACAAGAATGCATACGTGCTCATATTGGGAAGTTTTTTCATCGTGATAGGGAACACTGGATTTCCGATCTTTTTACGATTCATCATCTGGATATTATACAAACTTTCGAGGCCCTTGACGATGTATCACGAGTCATTGGCATTCCTACTGCAGCATCCCAGAAGATGCTTCACCTTGTTATTTCCCTCGGCACCTACATGGTGGCTTTTTGCTGTTTTGGTTGTGTTGAATGCTACAGACTGGATATTGTTTTTGATCTTGGACTTCTCAAACAAGAGTCTCCAGGATATCCCAAAGGGTTACAGGGTCTTGGATGGTCTTTTCCAAGCATTTTCAACAAGAACAGCTGGACTTTCTGTTGTTAATATTGGATCCTTGCATTCTGCCATTCAGGTCAGTTACATGATCATGATGTATATCTCTGTTTTGCCGTTGGCTATTTCGATTCGTCGTACGAATGTTTATGAGGAGCAATCTTTAGGAATTTATCTGGATGACGATGAAGAAGCGTCACAAAATTCCCGTTCAAGCAAAGGTCCAGGTTCATACATCTCGATGCATTTAAGAAGGCAGCTTTCGTTTGATTTATGGTTTATCTTCCTTGGCTTATTTATTATTTGTATTTGTGAGAATAGCCGTCTTCAGTCCGGAGACTACAATTTCCAGGTCTTTGGAATTCTCTTTGAAATTGTGTCTGCATACGGTACAGTTGGTTTAAGTATGGGTTATCCAAACTACGATCCATCATTTTCGGGTCAGTTAACCACTCTTTCGAAACTAGTTATTATTGCAATGATGATTCGTGGAAGGCACAGAGGTTTGCCTTACTCGATTGATCGTGCTGTTATTCTCAATACAAACAGTATGAAGGAAAGAGATGAGTTGCAGGCATACAGGACTTTACGCCGGTCCCAGACCATGGCATCTAGAGCTGCTACTCGGTATTCCACTCAAAGTGGAGCTTCTAGTGCTGAAATTGAGTCTGAGGATCAGAATAATGACGTTCCACATTCACCTTGGAAAAGAGCCTTGGTGAATGTGGGAGAGTTAACGAAGAAGGCTGTTAAAGGAATGTTGATGGGTCCAGGACAGGAAGTTAACCACAAGAGATATCCTACGGAGACCATTGAAAACTCATTTTATGGGAATGGTAATGATGAGGAAGTGAGTGCGAATGATGATGATGCAGAAGGTGATCTTGATGGTGAAGCAAATGGTGAGGCTGACAGTGGTATGAATGATTCCAGGCATGGTGGAAGCGTTTCACTTAGAAGTAATAGATTTTCTCGCGGACATCGAGCCGGGGAATCATTTAATTTGAGAAGCACTCCTTCCAGAAGTAGAAGTGTTAGCAGTTATAGTACTTCGGGTTCTGAATCCGAAGATGATGCAGCAAGTAGCTACTCGGGAGTTTCACGCTCTGTTATTGAGCCAGAGGAAATTTCCGATTCTGTTTACAATAAAAGGAACTCTGTCAATGCTAGGCACAGCATAAATGATTCAAAATCTACCCGGGAAAATGCAACGGGCAGCACCATTGATAGAAAGATAGAGTGAGGTGCCTTTTTGTTATTTTGGTGATTTAGCATTGGATCATACTGTGTACTAGTTGTATTTTATAAAGATAATAAACGCGCATTTAATCGGTTTAGTTCATGTTTAAGACACAGTAGCCAGACACAGTGAACGTGAATGGGTGTCATTCTGGTGTATAGATGCATTGGAAATCATCGATGTAAAGCGCTGGGGAAAACTAGATTTTCGGTGCATGCATCTTTTTTCATATTTTTCCTCCCCTCGCTTCAAGAGACCATATTTCAGACCCAAAATATCTAGTCTTCTGAGTGTTAAACAAAGCATCATCGTAACTGCCTAACTCATAAGAATCGTTTTGTTTTCATATGCATACAGGTTGTCAGATTACGTCATGATTTGCCGTAAAGTCATTCGTAACATATCCAAACGTTCATACAGAGTTGGTTTGACATCCAGGAATTTTTTCACTTCGAGAGCTTCATATGTCGCTGCTAAGAAGCAAGCCCCAGAGAAGAAGACAGAGATAAATAAAAATGAAGCAGTTTCTGAAGCTGTTGGAAATGAAATCACGACGGATCCCCAATTGGATCTCAAGGTGCTCTCACATTTTCAGTATCTTTCTGATTTTTATTCTCCTAGAATTACAGAGCAGATTATGCGTGCTGAGTCTGTTGTGAAGCCTTCAGAGTATGCAAACAGGAAGTTTGATCCAACTGTTTTTGCGCCACACTATCTAGATGACCTAATACATGATGATACCAAGGCATCCACACTTGCACAAAACTCAGATGACTTTATGAGTCTTCCGAAACCAAGTGCTAGCTTAAGTCATCGGAAGAAAGTAGGTGCCAATAATTCAGAAGAGACATCTGAGATGCAGGAGCTTGCCAGACAGTTGTCGCTATCGACTCATCTTGATGCTGACTACATCCAGAAATTAAGTTCGAAGACTCTAATTCTCAAAACGGTGAGGAACCAGACTTCTAAGGGTAAGATCAATTCTTTTTATGCACTTGTTTGCGCAGGAGACAGGAATGGAATGCTTGGAATAGGAGAGGGAAAAGACCCGGAGGAGCCCAATATGGCCATTTTAAAGGCCCACTGGCAGGCGGTGAAGAACTTGGTTGCTGTTCCTAGGTTCGAAAGAAGAACTATATATGGAAGTTGCGACTCCAAGTATGGTGCTACCATCGTTCAACTAAGATCATCACCTGCCGGTTCTGGACTCAGATGCAACCCGATGATTTTTGAGTTGGCACAGTGTGCTGGCATCAAGGACTTGAGTGCAAATGTTTACCGCTCGAGGAATAAGATGAATGTTGTGAAATGCACAATGCAGGCACTTCTAAGTCAGAAATCGACTGAGCAAGTCGAGAGGGAGAGAGGAAAGAAACTTGTGAGTTTGAGACAGGCCTACTATTCTGGAAACTGATCAGCTGGATATTGTTTTCCATTTCCACTGTACATAACGTCATATAGATAATATTATTAGCAATGTATTTAACACAGAAAAAGGGGGGAAAAAAAAGATAACTACAGGGTAAAACATCGGAACACCATTACAGGACCAAATAACAAACGCTAGATATCGTTCCTTATCACTTTTGCGTCTTCTTCTGAGTCGCCTCTGCCATTAACTCTTCAAACATCCGTGCCTCTTCAGCCTCATACTTTGATCTTTTTGCAGAATTAAACACCTCCCCTATCATCCTAAGAGCTTCAGCTCTTTGTATTCTTTTCGAAATGCTCACCGTATCATCATAAAGCACGTTATCCACTGTATCTCGGAGAGTTGATGATATTTCCATGTGTGATCCTTTCCATGCAGCAGCAATGATCTTGCCCATGAGCATCTTTTCCATTTCTGCCACCTCCTCATCCGTCGGTATATGTTCTTTCTTTGCGTCAGCTGCAATCAGTTCTCTCTTCTTGTGATCTGGTTGCTGAGCTTCATCTTCATCGTTTTCTGTTTCATTTCTGCCCTTTTCCTTCTCCTCACCCTTCTTCTCCTCCTTTGCGGCTTTATCGGCATCCTTATTTTTGTCCTTGTCTTCTTCAGTCTTCAAAAACTTATCCCTCTTATCATTCATGTCTGCAAGCTCTTGCATTGTTCTCTGTGCATCAAGTGCAGTACTTATGGTTCTGTAAGTATCTCTTATAATTCCACCCTTCTCCTTTATAGATCCAATCCACCCTCCTAAGCCGAGAAACGACCGTTGAGATCTTAAAAAGATGCTAGCTTTGGTCACGTAAATCTCACCAATTGTATGAAGAATCTCTAATCCAAATGACTCCATCTTCATGTTCTCTGCCTCTAGCCTAAACTTTTCCCTATACGATTTAATCACATCGTTGTCACGTGTCGATTCAGTGTATAATGATAGTCTGTCCACCAATTTCTTTGTGAGTTGTTCGATAATTTGCTCTTTATATAGTCTGCTTTCTTCCTCCATTTTCTCTCTTTCCTGCTTTTTCTTCTCTTCCTCTTCCTTCTTGAACTTCTTCTGACGCTCCTCCTCGCTCAATCCACTAAGTTCACCATTTTCTAGCATCAAAGTTTGCGACTCCGTGTTGAAAGTAGTTGTTGCAGGCCCCGTCTGGTCATCAGACTCCCTTTTATCCTGTTTATCATCTTTATCGCCCTCATCGTGATCCAAATTTTCCTCTTTTTTTTCCATCTCGTACTCCTTCGACAAGTTTTTCATGAGCGTGAGCTCCCCGATGTAGTCTAGAAATGCTTCACCACCAAATATCTGGTCAAAGAATTTCTGCGGATCTGTCACTTCCTGTCCCTCTTGCAATCCGTATTTATCGTATTTGGCACGTAATTGGTCATCACTAAGCACTTTGTACGCTTCACTTATTTCTTTAAACCTCTCCAATGCCTCGTTGTTTCCCGGATTTTTATCTGGATGATACCTTATTGCCAGTTTACGGTATGATTTCTTGATCTGAAGCTTTGAAGCACCCGGAGAAATCTCCAAACGCTCATAGTACGTCTCATCCACAACCATCGTAAAATATTAAGCAGCACACGCAACGCCTGTTCTTTGATTCTCAGTCTGATATCTCTAATGAGTGTACACAGTCTGGTTTATGAATATAGCGGCAATATACAAAAAAGTTTAATGGATACGTGAAATTTTTACTCTTAAATTTTTGGCATACCAAATCTTTTTTTTTTCTTCATTTCCCCTACAGATGGGCTTTTATTCTTATCTAATGGATGGAGTCTATCAAAAATCAGAATTGCGAAAAAAACGCCAAAATCACATGCCTGCAAATTCTCTCAAGAAATAAGCATGAAATGTATATGACATCGTATGCTTTCGCATAGTTCACATCATGTTGTTAATATAAATTTTCTCTTTTATAATATGTTTATTAATATTTTAATAAATGGCAATTATTTAATCTCTACTTCATAATGCAGCCCGCCTTGCTTTCTGAGAGGGGTTGCACTTTTTTCCTTCTCGAATATCCTGCATCACAAGAGTGTCAGCCTCCACTCTTTTTGGAATGTACTCGAGTATTTTTGCGACTTGTTCATTATTGTCCAATTTCACAATTCCATTGTCATCACCCATAATATAATCTCCTGGAGTTATGATCTCCAATCGTGGCTTCGGATAATCATCAATTTCAATTCTAAGTGGAATATTGATGCCAACCATTTTGACAACTGGTCCATGGGGTGCACTGCCTTTTCCGTACGCAAATACATCCCTTGATAACCCAAGGTGTTCGTTGATGTCTCTGATCCTGCCAAAGACAACTGTTCCGCTGCTTTTCAAATAATTGGCCCTTGTTGACATTAGACCGCCATATAATGCGTTATTTAGCTTTGTGTATGGAGCATCTAACTTTTGTAAGTTTTCCGTGGTGGCAATTACCAAAACCGAGTCTTTTGGTAAATTATCTATATATCCACCCTTAATTGCGGGCCTGGGGTCATCTTTAGGTGCAAAAAGAACTGTATATGCTTGGCCAATCATTGGTTTGTTATTCTTATTGGAAGAATACCTCGCTAAGTTTGGGAAATATCCACCGTCCTTTTTCCCATACTTCACTATACCATCAGATAGATCGCAAGTAGTGAATTTACGTAGGATTGAAATAACCTTGTTGGCTTCTAATGGCATTATATTTGATGTTTTTTTCTACTCGTTATGAGCGATATAACACAATTCCCCATTTTAAATTCAAATCTGAGAATGAATCATCATTCGGCTTTACTGCCTATTTATATCTTCGTGCAGTCCACTGATAAAAAATTCGACATCGGAGTCCCACATAAAATCAACCTAGACTTTTTCCCTTTGACCGATTCACAGGTGCTTTTTTTTTAGGTCGATCGACCTAAAAATATTTGCACTCCACATCCATTCATAAGCCCACAAGACCATATAAAATGATGGGGAGGAAAATTTTTTTCAATTTTCTTATAGACATTGATCAATCAAGTCATCTGGCAATTGAGCATCGATATTGACACAACGGTGAGCATCCCGTTAAAATAATAAACCCAGCCAGCTATTATGTAAAAGGCTTTATTTTCCGAGTGGAGTTTCCTAATTCAGTTAGTATTTCCGTCCTTTAGGCCGCGATATCCTATTACTTTTCTTTGTGTAAATCGAAGGGATGCCTCAAAAAAATCTTTCTTTTAAAAGCTTTCTTGGTGACTCCAAAAAAATCTTTAGAAAATGCTTAGTTTGACAATCTCGTCTCATTTTGCCTCTTTATCTAGCTTTTTGGTCCAAATGTTTTTCATGTTTAGATTTTGTATCTATTTTAAAATGTCTAAAAGTTGATCCTCATTCCTTTGGAGAAACTTGTATGCGAAGGGAAAGATATCTGGAAGCTATCGTAAATTTTTTTTTTTTTTTTTTTTTTTTTTTTTCCTTAGCTTTCAAATAGGAAATAATTTCCTGGTCCCTTTCTATTTTGGCTACCGTACTGAAAATAGCTTCATAAGTGCATTATTTCCCTGACATGTTTCTGTATTATTGTAAGGTATAAATATTCGAGCATATGACTCAAGTGCAAATATACACATCGTTTCAAATAGTCCCGTACCAGTTCTCCTTGTATATCTTGTCAACTGCATATTTTAGTTTTCTTTTCTTCTACCTCTCTTTCTGATCCCCTTCGCTTATTAATTATATATATTCATTCACATGAATAGTGTTCAAGACCCAGGATTACTTTAATTAACCTTGAACTAAAATATCTTCTTTTTGTCCTTATGAGCTCAGCTACTGCTAATGTTTTAGCCACTATCGGAACTGTTTGCTGGTGTGTCCAGTTAATTCCTCAAATTATTTCAAACTATCGGAAGAAAAATACCACTGGTCTTCCCGAGAGTATGGCACTACTATGGTGTATATGTGCACCATTTTTTGCTGTCTATTTTCTTTCGGAAGACTCTACAATACCAATTATATTGCAACCACACCTTTTCGGGGCGTTGTGCTTGGTAGTGTATATACAGGTCATGTATTATCCTCCTGTATCAAGACCTAGGAAGCAGATAATTTTAAGAGCTGGACTTTTCCTTATATTCTGGCTTGCATTAGAAATATCTTCAGTCATCCCACTTCGAAATATATATCTAAAGCATGGTATTCAATGGCCTTTATTGATATACGGTGTACTCGCATCTGTCTTGTTGGCTTTTGGACTAGTTCCCCCCTATTTTGAATTAGCTAAAAGGAAGGGTAGAGTTGTTGGAATTAATCTTCTATTTTTGGCCACAGATCTCTCCGGTGCAGTTTTCTCTTTAGCATCCTTGGCTGTGGACACCACCAATTTTGATATTATGGGATGCATCATATATTGTATATGTGCGTCTCTCGAAGTCGGAATCTTCCTTAGTCATTTTATTTGGTATTGCCGCTTCAAACTATTCAGATATGACAATACTAAAGAAGATGTAGAAGATAAAGATAATACTGATAAGACATCCTCTGATATCAGGCGTGACGAAGTCGAATTAGAAAACAAGCTAGAGGTATAACTTTTGGAATTCTGCTTCATAAAGCAAAAGATTAGTCCGTGCTACTACACATTTTACAACAGTCATCTCATAATGGAATATAAAATGGATAATTCGTCAATAGTAACAAATAAATAAATAGCTGTAGGTAATTGTGGATTGAGGATAAGCAGATATTTCTTAAACGAGACAATTTCTTTCCAAGCAGAAATGCAATAGTGTGAAGTCGTATAATATCACACTCAGCTGTGTGATAGGTTTGCACCGTCTATACATATGTCTCAAGCGGTAATCTATAGTATGTCCGTACGACACGAAATTTTAATGGCCTAAGAGAGCAAATGCAAAAGAAATCTGACATTCTCCTCATTTCCACCTTATGTATAATACAGCTTGGCATTTTCAAAACGCATCTGGCTGTTTAGCAATGTAATCGATCGCCTGTCCAACAGTTTTGATGTCATCTGCATCATCATCTGGTATTATAATAGAAAATTCGTATTCAATCTCCATAATCACTTCAACAACATCAAAAGAGTCCAAACCTAGGTCTTTTGATAAGGACGACTTTTCCGTGATTTCAATGTTCTTTTTTGTCTTGCCGTATGTCTCCAATAAATCTATTATTCTACCCTTTATAATTTCTCTTGTAAGAGGAGGAGCATCACTATAAAATTTCAGTTGCTGTTTCCGACAGAATGCATTCTGTCTTCCTATTTGGGTGTTATTATTTCCTCTGTGAGCAGAATTGAAAGCGAGAGCAGCCAATGACCTGGTGTTTTGTCTAGAAATAGCATTTTTAGCAATGTTTCCAATAAGCCTTGTGGCTCTAAGTGTAGATGTTCTGAACATTTTGAGATCTATAATCCTATATGAAAACAATTCTGTCTCCCTATTTCAATTCAAACGTATTGTACTTCTAATTTTATGCTTCAAATGATTAGGTTAGAAATATGTATGTCAAGTTTCAAAACAGTAGTGAGTATATATATGAATGCATTTGTTTTCCCGCATTTTTTTTTTTGACCCCATGAAATAAGCTTCAAAGAAAACAATTGGTTCTACTTTCTCTACCGTTTTCGATTTTACCTTTTCCCGCCAGTGTTTTAATGTAAGGATGTAGTGCTGTCGAGCAAAAATCCGGGTAACAAGAAAAAAAAAGTGGTTCGCAAAACAGTCTCATCTTAGCTAAAAGAGCCTTTAATATAGTCAGCTAGAATCAATTCGATTTGAAATTGTGAAATTGTTTGTCTATTGGATTCACCAGTCATTATAAATGTTTAGAGGTGTTTTCACTAGAGGAGCATCGCTTTTTGGCTCTATCTCCAATGTCTCTTCTTCAATACTCAAGTCGAAAATGGTTATGAACAATGGATTCATCAACATGGCTCATCCAGTAAATAACACATATGGGTCACAGATATTAAAGCCATTTACATCATCTTTATTTCAAATAAGTCAGCAAAGGAATGTGACTCTTAACCAGACACGAAGGGGAAAAGGATACCATAAGAAAAAGGCTAATACAACTAAATCACCCCATCTTAAAGGATGTCCTATAAAGAAAGGTGTGATCATAAGAGTTATGATATTAAAGCCAAAGAAGCCTAATTCGGCACAGCGTAAAGCGGCCAGAGTCAGATTGTCCAATGGTGAAGTTGTGTCTGCTTATATTCCAGGTATAGGTCACAATGCACAAGAACATTCTGTGGTGTATGTTAGAGGTGGAAGATCGCAAGATTTGCCTGGTGTCAAATACCATTTAATAAGAGGAGCAATGGACTTGGCTGGTGTCGCTAATAGAGTTACATCTAGGTCGAAGTACGGAGTTAAAAAGCCTCAAAAGAAAGAGTAGGTATTACTTTCGTAAGCCTGTCTTGTATATAATCATGTATCTGTCTTGAGATATTCGTGCACTTACATAAATATGTATAGATATGTCAAGTCGTTCTCCATTAGACATTGAAGGAGATCGAAATAAATTCATTTGTTTTATTCTTACTTTTCCATTACATCCTCGTTTCTATAAGTGCACTACTATGTGATTTCGTCTATAAATTAGATATGTCTGTATTAGCCGAGAACCTCATCCTTTAACTTTCCAAGGCAACTATCATAATGTGTCTTGTCGTCATCACCTAAGTCCAATGCAAATTCTGCACCATTGCCCGTTATTTCATCCCTTCTGATAAATTTGATTTGGTGGACATCTTTACCATTTCTGTTGATAACACCACCGGAGAAAACCAACTTCTTAAACCAGCGGAAATCTCCTTCGCCAAAGCAAAATGAAAATGCACGACCTTGCTTATTCGCACGAGCAGTTCTTCCAACCCTATGTATGTATTCCTTTGTGGAAAGTGGAAGATCATAATTGACAACAAACTTGATTGAATCAAAATTCAAACCTCTACTCATCAAGTCAGTCGCAATAAGGATTCCACCATTAATGTCGAACTCTTTTAAGATTTTGCGCTTTTGGCTACTCTTTGTTGCTGAATTTATACAAAGAACAGACAACTTTTGATTACTGTCCGATGAAAGCAACTGAAGTAAACGTGAAAGTCTCACTGCAGTCTCATTCGACTTGGTGAATATCAAGCCGTGATCTATAAGGTCTGGTTGATCGAGAAGAAAACGCAAGAAAATCAATGGTTTGTAGAATGACAATGCTTCTGGTATATTGATATAGTATTCTTCCAAATGCGGCGGTAATTGATATAGTTCGTGAACCAATTCCTCAGAGTTGTTGATAACGACAAGGTTTGGTTTGAAAAGTTTGAGATGCGAAAGCTTTTCCGAGTTTGTGGTTAATGTAGCACTGAGGATAACTTTAACGCAACGAATTTTAAACTTGTTATAAAAGCTATTCGAGTCCTGATCATCCTCTTGTTCTGCCTCTATTTTCCCCACTAGCACGTCACACCAGTTCTGAAAGGACTGATTCAAAAGTCTGTCAGCCTCATCAACAACTAGAAATCTTAGCTGACTCAAATCAAGATCGAACTTTGAGATATGATCCACCAATCTTCCAGGCGTTGCAACAATTATATCAGGATGATTATTCACAAACCTATCATGCTCAATGCGAAGGCTTTCTCCGCTTCTTAGAGCAATTATGTTTAAATCGAATCCTTTGGTAAGTTTAAGCAATGTCAAATACACCTGGTTAACAAGAGGTTTAGTTGGTGCAAGGATTATACATCGAACTCTTGGAACAACTCTATTTTTCAAAGCTTCCACAACCGGTATCAAATATGCTAAAGTCTTACCAGATCCTGTTGCAGCATTAACTAAGTAGTCACCATATGGTCTCGGGTCTAGTCTATTCTTTGTGACCGCCTTCATGATGCTTTGAATGACGTTAACCTGAACCGAAAAAGCTTCTTCAATGCCAAACTCTGTCTTCAAGTTGGATACAAGTTTCTCGTCCAATTTTGGCTCAAAAGAGTCAAATCGTTGTTTGATATCCGTTGCATGATAATCCGGTTTCGCTAGCCATTGTAAATTCTTGTTTTTTGCTGCCTGTGATGCAAGATTACGGTCTCGTGGCAACTTTGGTTGTGGCATTGGGGCAACATTTCTAATTTCAGCTAATTCAGTTTCTGGAACTGCATTCTCTGAGGATACCTTAGCATCATCTGTTATTTTGTCCTGCATTTCTAATGCATGCTTATAACGCCGTAATGCTGCATTTTTGGCTTTACTTTTAGTTTGTATGATTGCTCTCTCGATACTATTCTCTTCCTCTGAACTCATTATTATATCCCCATCATCATCTTTTTCCAACTTTGCCGATTCATCCTTTTCCACGTCATCTTTCTCATTAGCTCCAATATCCTTTGAAAAATCTGATTTTTCTTTCTTCAACTGTTCTGTCTTTTTATGGTGTTCTTTCTTGTGCTTGTGAGCACTCTTCCTAACTTTCACATCTGGTTCTTTTCTGGCTTTCTTCCGCTTCTCTTTGTCACTATCATCCTTGCTTGCCCTCTTTGCTGGAATCTTCCCCCCTAGAGGATCAAACCTCGTAGCAAACATTATGTTACTTATATTTAGTGGCACAAACACTGTTGGAAAAAGCAAAACAAATGGAGTTATACTAGATATGGTGTATGTTGACTTTGATCTTTCCTTCCCGTTTTTTTTTTTTTTTTTTATTTTTTTTTTTTTGAAAAATCCTCGATCTTGAGATGCCAAGGAAACATACATTATTATACAATGTCCTAAGCGCTACATTGAAATGAAAGAAACAATTTGATCACTGCCCAAGTCTCATGAGCTATTGTTATTACATCTACATGAAATCTGACGCTAATAAATGTGATAAGAGTAAATTATAAACACCACACAAAATTTACACAAGCTGTTCACATATAGCCCTTTCTTTTAGTTGGAAATAATGCTAACTGATGAATCTGTCGTCCCCAATTTAGGAGTTGCATTAGCTGATACACTTGAACCATCAAAGTTTTGTTTAGCAAGTAAGTCATCCGTAGATCTCTGAGCCTCTGCCAGTCTGGATTCGGTTTTATTCAACTCATCTTGCAACCTAAGCACTTCCTTCTGGAACTTCTTTCCATAGAAATCAACGTAGTATGTTGCACCATTATAGCATGAAGTCAAGAATATAAATGACACAAAAGCAGAGGCAGCATACTTATGCTGGAAGAAGATTGGGCATAAACTCATTGTACCTAACTGATAGCCATACTGAATAAGTGTAAAAGCAACAACTGGAAATGGCTCTGGCAGAGAATTAACAAGCTTACCAATAGGCTTGTTTGCAAAGGCCTTGCGAAGATATTCGAAAGACGTCACTTGGCCATTCTTAATCTGGTCAGCCCTTTTTATCGTTATAAAGTAATGATATGATAGCTGCCAGACGAAGTATAAAAATGATGTGTACAATATTCCATGCATTAGCTCCCAGTGCTCAAGTTTGACCGATCCTGGGAATCGCTTTTGCTTAAATTCATGCGGTAGCTGATGTGTTATGACGTACATCACGACACCAGGAAGGACATGGATGAAAGTGGATGTGCTTTTGTCAATTGAATGTGGAACTAGCTTATTTCTCCAAGTAATGACTGCAAATGATAGAGTTCCCCATGAAAAGCTGGCACAAGAAATGAAAAGCATTTTGGAACTAGGCAAAATCCAGATGTATATGAGAAGAAGCACGTTAACATAGTAACAGAGATCAGCCAAATAAAATCCATAACCAATCTTATAGTATGTAATGAATCTGATAGGCATGAGGACTGCAAACAAAACTGTATAAAGAATGTGAAACTGTTCAGGATGCTTTCCTATAACCAGTCCTGATAGGAAAATTATGTATGTAACTGCGGCAAACGATATCTTCTCCGTTTGTGATGCCTTGGTGGTCTTATCAATTCTAACATATGCTCTTTCAAATTTGTCATTGAGGACTTTCACCCATTTAATACGATCCTCTTTGGAAATATGGAACTTCTTCTTCCTTTTGTCATTAAGCTTTCTTCCGTAGTTCTTCATCCACTTATATGTTTTATGCCTATTTAGCTCGACACTCACATTTGATGGACTGAGAAGATCCAACAAAGGAATGCTATCCGCGCTGCTTGATCTTCGTGGAGGAAATTTTGGAGTTGATGAAGTGGAACTTGGAATCAATTCCGGAGTATTCTGAGCACTGGAAACGGCAGATGATTCGGAATACACTGATGCTGGATAGCTTTTGTCAGTAATTTCTTTATTTTTCTCACCAGTAACTGCTGTATTCATATTATTCTCTGTCTTTGGAGGTACGCTCACTCTGTAATGTATCATTTTATGAAATTTATTAGTTTAGAAAGCTTATTCGAAGAGCCGTGTTAAGATTAACTGAATGCAAGTCAAAAGCAAGATCGAATCAATCAGGGATTTTTAAGGTGTGTGAACTTAATGTTTTGTTGTGTGTACTTGTTGGCACTATTTCGTAATGTTGACAAATAAGTCTGCCCGGATATTCCAACAAAATATGTGTCAAATTATGTGTCAAATTATGCGTGTTTTATATATGAAGAAAGGGTGAACAATTTGCAAGTGGGGTCAAACATGTAGAAATAAAAAAATCGCCAGTTAAGCAAACAGAAGTGGACAATTCTTATAAACGCTATCCAAAACTTTTATCTCAGATTCAGATATATTACTATCTTCACATGCGCGACCTTAATTAGTTTTAGTTGGGCGAAAAGACTCTAGGTCCAAAATTATGTTGGAGCACGCATGTTTTGTTATAGTATTGATAACAATGGAATTGTTATTTATTCCCGTATAAGGCGTGCTCGACAGTTAATCAAGAATCCAAATCGGTTGTTTCCGGATATTGCTTAAACTTCATATATATGCAGATACCTCTTCTCATCGGTATATGTCAACAGATAGAATATTATCGGCGTTCATGTCTTTATAAATTACTTGTGTTCTTTACCCGTTTTAACTTTAATATTTTCCTATTTTTAAATTTATGTTAGCTTAGTAGTTTGATTTGAGTTTCTTTTTCCTTATTAATGACTGTGTTTATTTACATGGTCTAAGCATATAGAACTGACACATATCATTAAGATCAGTATTTGAGTTTTCGTTTCTGCTTTTTTTGGTTTATTTTCACTTATCTTAAATATGTCCACTCTACTTTACCAATAATAGTCTACTTTTGTGGGATATGTTATTGTTCGTTGCGTAAATACTAAGAATACCATTACATAGCCCTGGAGGTCTAAGCGCCAAGTAAAAAAAAAATTAGATAATGGATAATAAGCGATAATAATAGCTCCATACTACCTACGTCAATATAGATGCCCTGCAAAAATTTTTCAGGCTCTATAAAAGACTTCTGGATTAGTTTTGGATACGTCTAGCAATAATTTAATGAAGCATCAAAAGACACTGCTTATACCAACCATACGGATATTGGCATAATTAGTCTTAAGCTTGGAAATATAAAGGATATGGGCAGAAAGAAGGGAAGTGAAAGAAAAAAACAAGCAATTGGATCTAATATCGGTAAGAAGAAATGTCTTCCTACATACAAAGCTAAAAAACAGCAACGGTTAAGAAAGCTGAAAGATTTATCATCAATTCTGCGACCAAAAGCGTATAAGAAGATTGAAAATGGAAAAAGTAATGCAATGCGGATCCGGTTAGCTGCAAATACAAAATATCATATAGACCCAGCTGCCGGATACAGCAGTATAATAAAGCTTTACATAGATGCCGAGAACTCCGATAAGGCGAAGGATAATCTCGATGAAAAACTGCGAAAAATCGAATTAATGAAACCATTGTTACCACCAAAAATAATCAAAGATCGCATGCTGAAGATGGCCTTGCAAAACTTGAAATCAAAAACATCAAAAGTGAAAGATCAAAAAATTTCAAAAGAGTACACAGCTGGCAATTCAACATATATCGAGAACGAGCTTGACCTGCAGTTGTTAAAAATCGCAGCTTCTATAAAGGGTCGTACCACAGCCAAATATCGTATGAAGAACATTGAAGCGGAATCAGCAAAATTTAGCATTTCAGATATGCAGAAACGTATTAGTGGTGTGCGTGAAACCAGTATCGAGAATATCGATATTTTTGAAGGTTTAAACCGGTCTGACTTTACTCAGATCAAAAAGTTTCAGCACCTGAAACGCATCTGATCTGATCTATACATATAAGTATAATGAATGTAATGAAATGTATTATAAGTATTTGTAGTGCATTTCAGAACGGCCTCCTAGGCCTAATTCCGTTTGGATCAACTACTTCTGCGTCATTTTGCTGATTCTCATTAGGAACCTCAACATTTTCCAATGCAGCTTGGTTTATTTCTTCATGTTCGTTGTCTGCAACACCATTTTCGTTTTCAGCCTCTATTTCGTTTTCATTATTGGTTTGTCTTTGGTCTTCAATCTCGTCAGCATCCTGATTTTCAATTTCCTGGTTTGCAATTTCCTGATTTGCAATTTCTGCATCTCCAAACCAACGCCATATTGGTCTAAGGGGGGATTCGCAGCTATGAACACGTGGAAAAACATCATTGTAGTAAATAAAGAGATGGCCCACTATTATCGCAGCAAACTCGGCTTTCCATTTAAATTGAAACCCGTTACTGGCAATTCGTGTGGCAACAATGGAAATCAATGGTAAGTACACCGCTCTAAAGTTAATTAGTCCAAGTACGGTCATCTCAACATCTGGATTTCTTCGTGACCAGATATAAAGCATTGTCTCGTTTAAATATGGTCCGAGCTGATACAAGTTCTCCACAAATGTTGAGTACAACACCAATGCAGATGCTAAAAGACAAACACACCAAACAAAATCAATCGAGCGAGCGTAAGTCTGTTCCAATGCCTTGAAATATCGTGATATCATAAATAATGTAAGTAACAAGTCTAGGGAAATCTTCCCATAATAAAAGAACGACGATACGAGTCTGTAATATTCATGTTTCTTGAAAACCAATTCTGATGTGTAGTAACAATCTGTTCTTGTTACTATTCCTGTGTACGCCAGTAATGAAAAACCTACAACTCCTAGAAGATAGGTTCTTGTAATAGGAGGAACTTCCATAATCCAGTCGATAGGGATCCGTTCCATTTTTTATTAATGTTTAGTCTCTCTGTATGCCCAATTAAAATAATTGTTGTACTGATAAAGTAGGTGTTCTTAATGTGCTCGCAAAATATGCATTTATAGTATTCGTCTATGTTGTATATAAGTGGGGTCTGCATAATTAGGTAAGAAAGGCAATAAATAACCACACGTAGTATTTGGAAAAAAAAACGATTGCATTAAAAATGAATAGGCGCGAATCATTCTTGGCTAAACGAGAAAATGCTCCGATGACAGATCAGCACAAGCCCAAATTTTTAAGTGGTTCATATTCATCATTATGAAGGAGCAGAGTCGACATAAGGGCGCCTGAATAGTGTTTGTGACATTTATTGTTGTTGAAGGTGATCATGAGCATAGAAGCTTTTGATTTTGATGAGAGTTCATGCGGCAGAACACAAAAGTATGAGGAGCTCGTAAAAGCCCCATTTGCATACATCACAGGCAATACCAAGGGCAAGAGTATGCGTAAGAAGCTGATGGAGACTTATAATTTACTCTTGAATGTTCCTCGGTCTCGCCTCAGCAAATTGGAGGAGTTAGTTAATCTCTTGCATTTGTCATCTTTACTGATAGATGATGTTGAAGATAGCTCAGATATGAGACGAGGAAAGCCATGTGCACACAAGATATTTGGATCAGCCTCAGCAGTCAACTGTTCAGGGTTTATGTATTTCAAAGCTTTAGAGCTTGCAACGGAAATCTTTAATTATGACGGAGAGAAAAGGGAAAAAGCTGTCAGTATTTTCATGGAGGAACTTCTGAACTTACACTACGGTCAGGGGTTGGATCTATATTGGAGGGATAACTTTATTTGTCCAACTGAGCAAGAATATGTGATGATGGTGTGGAACAAAACAGGCGGCTTATTTCGGCTTTCTACGAGACTTATGGAACTTGCTTCAGGAGAAAGTGTTCCTGATCTTGTGAAATTAAGTAATCTTCTAGGAGTTTTATATCAGATTAAAGATGACTATCTCAATCTTAAGAGCTCTGAGTACCGGAGCAAGAAGGGCTTTTGCGAAGACATAACGGAAGGTAAATTTTCTTTTCCGGTTGTTTATTCGATTACAACATGTAGGAAGAGTGCTGATCTACAAAGCGAGGCACAGGAATTGATAGATATACTTCGGCTTCGTACGAAAGATACCGAGTTAAAAGTGCACTGTGTTGAGATAATGGAACGTTTGGGTGCTCTAGATCATTCTCTAAATATAATTCACAAGCTTCAGAAGAAAGCTGATGCTCTTGTTTCAAGCATAATGGATAAAAATCAGTGCGATGAAGTGACTATTGCAGCCTTTAATGCTATAATGAAGAAGTTGGGTGAGGTCTGAACTGATAATGAACGTACTTTGCTAATATTTTCTAATTGCTTTTTTCTATAATCGAATGAGATTTCTTATGCTAGGTTTAAGAAATCCTGGAATCCCAACAAGTACCCAAATTACTAAATTCACGATTAATTCTTTTGTATAAATAAGTTTTTCCGTGTTTTTCCTTGTTCTTAAAGTAACATGTCCCCTGACTTTTAAATATGACTTTTTTAGTCTGTCTTACGGCCATTAAAGTACAGTTAAACTTGAAAATGAATGCAACACTCATTAATGTTGTGATTTCATCCATACACCTGAATGCAAGATCTCCACACTACGTCGATCGACGTATAAATATGCTTTGTTAACGGCCCTTGAAAAGCACGCGATTTGATTCTTGCCTGTGAAAGGCACCAACCAGAATTATGAATAAGGTGATTGGTTGTGCGAAAATCAGTTCTGAAAATTTCCAGGATTGTATCAGACTTCATATACAGTTTGGCGGACAATCCATTAACTAAGATTTTGTGGCATGAATTAAGCTAAGAGTATAATTTTATAATAATTAATATTTTCAGTTATTATGATTGACTTCAAAATTAAAATTTATGCTCATTTATCTTATTGCTTGATTCTTATCGTAACCATCCAAGAATATAATATAATATTTAGATAATTAAGCGCTCACACTCTCACATGTATTTAAATGTCAGGTCAAAAAATAATTTCGAAATGTCAAATTCAATGTGTGTAAATCCACTTTACAGTTCTTGTTTATCCGATCGCCAAATAAATAGGCACCTAAACGAGATAAATATCTTTTCCTTGGAATTGAGGTTCAATGGAAAACATTTTCATCAGCTAGTATCGTAACACTAAATATCACTTGATCGATACTGTTTAACCATTCAATCCGCAAAATTTGTACTTTTTTTTGAATTTTTACCACCAAAGAAAGTTTCTTTGTTTTTTTCAGACATTTTATTTGTTAATTATTTTACTTGCAAAACTTTAAATTTCGTCCCCATCATTGAATTTATCTCCCCATTCCATATTTTTTTTTAGTACATCACCCACTCTGCTCATTTCCCATCAAAGAGATAAGTTCAGCATAAGCTAGATTTAAATATTTATCAGCGGTCAATAACACAAAACAAACATGTTCTCACACGCTTTAAGGACTGCCATCAAACAGAACGTTAGGCTATTTGCAGTTCCAGCTAGAAAGACTGTTGCTGCACCAATTTTCAACGCTACTAGATTCACATCTGTCAGATTTTATTCTGACAAGGAGTCTGAGACGTTTGAGGAGTTTTCTGCCAGATACGAGAAGGAGTTCGACGAGGCTTACGACTTGTTCGAAGTGCAGGTAAGTTAAAATATGTCATCGATATAATAAGTTACAAATGGACTCTTTACTTACTAACACTACTTTCAGAGAGTTTTAAATAACTGCTTCTCGTATGATTTGGTGCCATCTCCTGCTGTTATCGAGAAGGCATTGAGAGCTTGCAGAAGAGTCAATGACTATGCTACCGCAGTTAGAGTGTTTGAAGGTTTGAAGCATAAGGTCGAGAACCCACAGCAGTATAAGGCATACCTGGATGAGCTAAAGGATGTGCGTGAAGAGCTCGGAATTGATCTCAAAGAGGAGATGTTCCCTGAGCAGGCATAAGTTTGTGTCTGGGTGCGCTTAATGGAAATAACAACAGAATATTAAATTGAATACATCATACTTTGGCACTTTTTATTAGAAAAGGAAGAAATTTAACCAGTTCACACCAAATGGATCAAGATCAAACATTTTGACAATTTTTTGAAAATGTACTTAACAACCTCAGGCCAGATAGAGGAGGAGGAGGATGTACGATCAGAAAAAGCAAAGAAGAGCAAATACACTATCAGTTCTAATTCCAATTATTTATTTATCCATCGTTTAGTTCCTTTACTTTGATGGGTAGCCGTTAACTTTTCATGTTGCTTGATTTTTTGCACTTGTGAATCAGTTTTCTTCTCATTTTCGTGTTCTTCTCTTCTCATTCATTATCGTACTATGCTTTATTTCATTTTTGACTATTCAAAAGTTTTGTTAATCTTTCTACTATCTATGCCTTTTCTTTTTATTAATTTCGCAGATATTCTGCTTTTCTTCTTCGAATATCATTTCTTATTGGTAATTTGTCTTTAGTTATATGAACTGTAGTTCTAGAAAGCCGTTTCTTGCAAAGGATGCGGGGCTATCCAATCAAAAAAAAGTATTTTTATTTCGCTTGTTTTGGGAAAGTGGTGCGGTAATGAGAACCACATCACTTCGAAAAATAATTTATCAGCATAGCCACACACAAATGCTTTGGTGGCACATAACTGCTTTTTTTTTTTTTCTGAGGTAAAGTGAGAATCTGCTCTGAACCAAAATCATGTACAAATCGGGAAAACAGTAAATATAAATATCCGCACTACTGAGAAAAAATATAGTTTACAATAGTAAACACAACCTGTTGAAAGTCCGTTGGAAAAAAACATATCTCGAAATGTTTGCAGGCTAAGTCCAGATAACTTATAATTATTTGTAGAAGGACAGGTCTCTTGCTTAATTTTAGGACCAGCTAATGCAATTCAAGAGCTACAAATTACAGATTGTTCGAAGCTTACACATTAAAATATCTTAAATACTATTTGAGATGACTGGATCTTTTCCTTCAAATTTCCAAGGGGAGGTTTGGGTTCCAGATGACAAAACAACATTTAGAAAGGGACAAATTATTGATTACATTGAGGATGGCAAGAAGTGTAAGGTGCAGTTGGATGGATCATCAGATGTTAATGTTTATGACTGTGACAAAGTTGAAAAATGCAACCCTCCGGCCTTTACAAAGTGTGACGATATGGCATCTTTGACATACTTAAACGAGCCATCAATTTTGCACAATTTGAAGTTGAGATACAAGGATGACAACATATACACATACTCTGGTCTTTTTTTAGTTGCTATTAATCCCTACAAGACACTGAATATATACAACAAAGACTTCATCAAGCTGTACCGCAATTCCGTGAAGAAAGATACACCATCTGAAAGTGACTTATACTGCGAAACTACAACTGTGAGAAGCTCAATGAAACCTCATATTTTTTCTGTTGCTGAGGAGGCATACCAGAACTTACTCAGTGACAGTCAGGATCAAAGTATTCTTGTTACAGGAGAATCCGGTGCCGGTAAAACTGAAAACACAAAAAAAGTGATACAGTACATTCTTGGTGTTTCTACAAGCGAGAACAATAGGGAGAAGGCCATGAAATTAGAAGCGCAGATTATGCAAGCAAACCCAATTCTTGAAAGTTTTGGTAATGCTACCACTGTGAGGAACTTGAACTCCTCCAGATTCGGAAAATTTGTCAAGGTTAACATTTTGACTGCCTCAAAAGAGATTAGTGGGTCCCACATTGATTGGTATCTATTGGAAAAGTCACGTGTTGTGATGCAGGAGCCAGGGGAACGAAATTATCATGCATTTTACGAACTGTTATCGGGAGCCTCTAACTCACTATTGAAGAAACTTGACCTCTCGCGCTCAATTGGAACATATAATTACCTCAGAAAGGAGAAATTAATTAGTATAGATGACAAGCATGAATTTGAAAATTTAGAGCAGGCATTTGGTACTATGAACTTTGGTGAGTCTGACAAATTGAACGTTTACAACATTTTATCTGTGATCCTCCATCTTGGTAACATCACTTTCAGAAACCCTCCAAATGATAACAGACAAGCTATTATGGCCGATAATTCAGAGCCATTAGTGACTAAGATAGCTGAACTTCTTTCAGTTTCCGGCCCTGAACTCAAAGCGGCATTTCTCAAATCTAGGGCCAAGGCTGGAAGAGAGATCATTGTCCAAAATAGAACAGCCAGTCAGGCTAAGTTTGCGATTGATGCCCTCTCGAAAGGTTTGTATGAAAGATTATTCCAGTACTTGGTTGACAAGATCAACGAGACATTTGACAACAACCGTCTTTTTACCATGGAGAAGTCGAACTACATCGGTATTTTGGATATTGCAGGGTTTGAGATCTTTAAAAAGAACTCGTTTGAACAACTCTGTATTAACTATACAAACGAGAAGCTTCAGCAGTTTTTCAATCATCATATGTTCGTATTGGAACAAAGTGAGTATTTAAAGGAAGGAATAAGTTGGCAGTATATTGACTTTGGCCAAGAGTTGAAACCAACCATTGAACTTATTGAAGGCTCGAAGAATAAGAAATGCAGTATCTTTTCAATATTGGATGAGGAGTGCATTGTTCCTAAAGGTACAGATGATTCATTTTTAGAAAAATTATTCCATGAATTGGAAACAAGAGACAAGAAGACCGACAAGAAAAAGCTTAGCTTCAAGCCAAACAAGGTCCGGGATGGATTCATTGTCAAGCACTATGCTGGTGAGGTTTCTTACTTTGTTGATGGCTGGCTGGATAAAAATAAAGATCCTTTAAGCAGTACAGTCGTGGATTTGCTGGCTCACTCAAAGAACACATTCGTGTCCGATCTTTTTGACTCTCCAGAATTATTACAGTCCAATCTATCAAACTCTCCTGTGAAAGGTGGAAGACAGAGAAAATCAGCTAGATTTAGAACTGTTGCTCAAAGACATAAGGAGCAGTTGGGTGATTTAATGACACAACTTTCTCATACGCACCCACATTTTGTTCGTTGCATTCTACCAAACAGCAATAAAAAACCGGGAGAGTTTAATAATAGGTTAGTTTTGGATCAGCTAAGATGTAATGGTGTGTTAGAGGGAATAAGAATTGCCAGATCTGGTTATCCTAACAGAGTTTCGTTTGAACAGTTTGCAAAGCATTATGCAATTTTGTCGAAGAGGACGGTGGACAAAAAGTCCAATTACAAAAACATATGTGAGCTTATTCTGAAAGACCTGGACCTAGATGAAAAGGTTTATAAAATTGGTATCACCAAGCTTTTTTTCAGAAATGGTGTGTTGGCCTCAATTGAAAAGGTGAAGCAGGAGAAACTTGATCGGACAATTACAGACATCGAGGCTATTGTTAGAGGTATCATATCAAGAAGAAGCCTTTTGAAGAAAATTGCCGAATATAGGGCCTCGAAAGTGATTTTACAAAACCTTAAATCGTACAATAAGATTGCTCAGGATCCATGGTTCAAACTTATAATGCAATTGAGACCTACTTTATCTGATTCCAGCGCTGTGGAATCGCACTATATTGAAAAGATGCAGGCTCTTGAAGCAAAGGTCACGGAGCTTACGTCACAAGTTCAAGGAGAATTAAAGTCCAAGGAGGATCTCCAAAAGAAGTATGATTCATTGAGTACATCGGTATCAGGCGACAGAGACCTTTTAAAGGATAAGGATGAGAAGCTTGCAAAGACTCAAAAGCAGATAGTTCAACTTGAAAAGGATATTCAGGCAAAGAAAGAAAAGTTGGACGAGTTGCTTCAAAACCAGAAACGTACTGATGATATCGAGGAGAAGAGGCAGAAACTAGAAAGTGAACTTCTGAACCTGAAAAATAAATACGAGTCTCAGAAGATGGATTCTCAGAAAGTGAAGAAGGAGTTGGAATCTTTGAAGAATAGTATCAAGGAAAAGGAGGATATCATTTTACGAACGAAGAAGAAGTTATCGGAAAATAAAATGAATCTTGACAAATCACTCAAGGAGACGGTAAGTTATTACGAAATACGAAGAACGATTTATATTCACGACAAATTACTAACATGTACTTTTTTTTTCTGACAGAAATCACGTCTTTCCACACTTTCTGAAGAGAACACGAAGCTAAAAAATCTTATGGGTATAAAAGAGTCATCAATCAAGGAGTATAGAAGCCAGGTTCAGGGAAAGGATGCCGAATTGGTCAAATTGAAAGCAGATTTCGATAAGATTAAATCACAACCAGCGCAGAAGAAGGTCGTCAAAGAGTTAGCGGATCTGAAGAAAAGTTACAAGCAGCTGAATCATGACTTTAAAGAAACCAAGAACTTACTTGACAGTAAAATTAGAGAAGAGATTGACTTTGATAAGGGGAAACAGAAATATGATAAAGAAATATCCGATCTGAGAGAACATCTTAATGGTTTGAAACAGGAGCTCTCTCTTGAAAAGAAGCTCACACAAGAGCTTCAGGAGGAATTGGATGATCAAAAGACTGAAAACGAGAGCTTAATGATGGAGAAGAAGAAGCACGATGTTAAGTTGGCCGAATATAGTTTTAAACTTTCTCACGATCAAAGTAAGAAACCTTTAAAGGAAGCTCATTCGATGGATGAGGATTCCGAACAGATACAGGACGAAATTGAAATGCTTCAAACAAGATTGGCTGCCGAATCATATGAAAATAGACAATTGAGAGCAAAATTGAGAAAGGCTTCATCAGCTCCATCGTCTGCCAGATCTTCATTGATTGAAAGTAGAAGATCATCAATTCACTCAATGGGTTCTCTCTCGTCTACAAAGTCTGCTGATAGCATTCCACCATCTAAGGAACTACTTTTGGAACGTGCAGCCAACAAACGTCTAGAGAGATTGAATGTTGAACTCCAAAGACAGCTCCTTCTCAACAAAAACAGTATTCGCAAAGCTGAAGGGCTCAAGCCTCTCGAGGATGATTTCAAGGTGAAGTACCAGTTGGCACAGCTGAAGATTCAGAATTTACAAGAGCGGTTGGTCCAAGGCCAAGAAAATTCTACAGTGCCACCATCATTACCATTGCGTAACGTCGATAAGGAAGAGATAAACAATGAGAACATATTGAATGGATCCACTTTGGATAAATCAAGCAAGCAGTCTCTCCTAATGAGACAGGAGAATTTGCGGCTTAGTGCTAGATTGAACGAACTGCAAACTAAGTTGAAGAGATTGCAGGTTACCAGCAGTTCAACATTTATCCAACAGGAGGAGTTGGCGAAGCTAAAGTCCAGGGTTGTTATTATAGATGGTAAGAATAAGTCGTTACAAGAATCTATAGACTTCTATAAGACGCGTGCGGAGAACTATTATAACAAGATTGAAGCTGCCGAGGTGGCTGTTCAAAGTGCAAAAAGAGCACAGTCAATGACTGAGGATGAGCTTGAGCACACAAAACAACAGCTTGATGTTGCTAGAAAGGAGTTCAAGGAGTCGGATGCAAATGTTGCCCAACTTGCTACAAAAATCAGAGATATTGAGAAGGAGCTTTCCGATAGGACATTTGAGTTGAAGAAAGTGAAAGAAGCATATGATGCTTTGAAGGATAAATATGAGAATAGTGAAGAGCTTAGAGCCTCAACAACATCTTTGCAGAGCGAATCACGAGATAAAGAACTGAGTATGCTCAATAAAAGCCTCATCGGTTCCATGAACAAAGAGACCGAACTTCGAAAGCAGGTGAAAAATATTACGATCCAGATGGAAATTGCAAAGAAAGAGACCCAGTCACTCAAGTTCTCGAATGTCGAGCTTTCTAAGGAAAAGGATGGTTTATCTAAGCAGTTGAAGGAGTGCATGGTTAAGAGAGATATGCTTGCAAGGGAAAGCAAAGAGTACTCTATGAAGGTTACAGACTTGACATCACAAACTAAGGCATTAAAGACTGCAAATGAAAACTTATCAAGGGAAAGAGACGATCTATTGAAGTCGAAAAAGATGCTTGAGAAGAAGGTGGAGGAAATTTCAGCCGAGTTTGAAAAGCACCTTGAGAAGACCAAGAAAGATGCGTCAAACGCTGTTAGTGTTGTTCAGCTTCGTGATGAGTTGAAGGAATCTAAAAGTAAGATTTCTAGTTTGAGCAAGAGGCTTTCTGAATACCAGAAGAGAGCACATGGTGCGACAGACACTGCTAAGAAGATGAAGAAGGAGGCATTGATGATTATCGAGGAAAACAAGGCTCTCACGAAGTACAATGCTAACTTGAGATCAAAGATTGAAGATGCAGAGAGTAAGTACAATGAGCAATTGCAGACCCAGAACCAGCATTGGACCAAGAGAGTACAGGAACTTGAAGATAAGTTATACATGAGTAATGCAACGAAAAGAGACGATGAACAGAAGGTGTTTAATCTTCAGAGAACAATTAAGGATCTCGAACAGCATAGCACAATGCAAAACTCATCTATTAAAAGATATACCGATCAGGTCGATTACTTACAAAAGACGGTCGATCGGATGGACTCAAAGCTTTCCGAAATGCAGAGGAAGGATGCTGAAAACGTGTTGAGCCTTAAACGTGCAAGAAGGCAAGTTGAGGAGTCTAAGGAGAAGGCATTAATGATGGAAAAGGAATTACTTCAGTGGAAGATGGATGGTGTTTCGGCATAAGCGTACTTTTCATTTTAAATACTGCTTTTTAAAAGGTTGTTTGTTTTTGTATTCATGTTTTTTGTATTTTTAAATTTGATTTTGCATGTTAAATTGGACCTGTGGTGTAACAAATAGCATTCTTGGAACCCCAAAATTTCGCTCAATAGGGTGAAAGATGAAATATAATAAATAGTCATTTTTCTGTACCCGTTCCTCCGCATAATTGTGTCTCCTGTACCGGGATAGACTCGGAGATACTCATGACTTATTTTATTTATTTTTTTTTTTCTCCGCTCCTCTGTTTGAGTCAGAATTCATGGAGTTGGCATAAAAATTATTCACTATTCGCACTAACGAGCAAGGAAATGAAAAATGAGGCATACCATATTGATTGACTCGAGGAAAAAAATAGTCAAACTACATCAAAAAAAATTTTGAGATAGGAAGGTTACACAACTTTTCATTTTACTTCCCCAACACTCGAAGTGTACATATATAGTTTATTTTCCCGACTTTCAATATAATTTCAATTAAGTTAGGCATCGTTTCTTTGTTGTACATCAGCAAACGTATCCGACAATTATGATTAGACTTACTGGAATTAAGACGGCCATCCGGGGAATTTCCTCGAGAGGAATGGCATCATCTTCGATTTGTGCTAAAAACATGAACATTATTAGAAGCTCATCATCTTCAACTTCTGCCCTTGCATACAAAACTTTGCACAGAAACAGAAGAATTCCATCACTGCCTACAGTTGAGACGCCAGCCTGGAATGCTGACTCAGCTGTTTCGTCAATACTTTACGAGACACCAATACCATCAAACCTACCAAAGACTCAACATGTCTTGAACTGTTTGGTGCAAAATGAGCCTGGTGTTCTTTCTTTGGTTTCTGGTACGCTGGCCGCTCGAGGATTCAATATTGACTCTTTGGTTGTTTGCAACACCGAGGTTAAAGATTTATCTAGAATGACAATTGTCTTGGATGGACAGGATGGTGTTATTGAACAAGCCAGAAGACAGATTGAAGATTTGGTTCCAGTCTATGCTGTTCTTGATTACACGCACTCACAGATTATAAAGAGGGAGCTGCTTTTGCTCAGAGTTTCACTCTTGGGACAAGAATACTTCCGTGAATTGATTGCTCACCATAACCACGAAGGTGAAGAGGTTGAAGGAAAAATCAGAAAGGAGAAGTACCATCCAAAGAATCTTCCACCTTCACAGGCTCTCAGACAGAAATACGAGCACTTGGATGCCATCACGAGGCTCACAAAAGAGTTTGGTGGAAAAGTTGTCGATATCTCTGACAGAAATTGTATTGTCGAGTTGTCCGCAAAGCCTTCTCGTATTAGTGCCTTTATTGGCTTACTGCGTCCATTCGGAATCTTAGAGCTTGCACGTTCAGGTATGATGGCACTTCCAAGAACCCCTATTGAAGGTACTGTCGAAAATGGAACTGATCCAAGCAAGGATGCTGCTGATGTTGTCGATTCTACCCAAATGCCTCCAAGTTAAGCACTGGGATGTTTAGCTGGGCAGTCTTCTGTGCGACACTTCTTTCTATTTTGTTACAATAAGATATTTGTTTGGACACACTTCGGATGTCGTAGAATATCGACACCGTGCACTAAATATAGTAATGCGATTCTCATACTAAGAAATTTTAAATTTGATTGTAGTTATCATTTTACTAAAGAGGTTTTTGATCACATAAAGCTGATTATCTGAACCACGGAAAGCTAATAAACCCAAAAAATAATGCGAATAGTTATAAATGCATGTAACACATAACCGACTACTGTAAACCACCAGCACGCGGTACTGCCACCAGAAACCAAAACCAAAAACTAAAATTATATGCTAAAATGTGCCTTTCCCGACCCTGGTATATCCTGAATCACAAAATTTCCAACTGGCGATTGCATCTTCAAGTCCACAAGTGCATCAATGAATATTTCGCTTTGACCATCCTGCATAGCTTGCATAATCAGTGAATTGAAAACAGAAGAATCAGTGATATCAATCACCATGTCCTTGAGCTCCGAAGATATAAATGCCAATGTTTTCCCTGTCTCCGGATGAAAAATTGTAGTTGTCGCATTTCGCCAGTTACCAATAACTATCTGGCCAAACTTATCTCCCTGATACTTTAGGTTTGCGTTACCTTTAAGTGCATTTACACCCATGTCATCTATTTCCAACCCTTGCAGGTCCGCCCAGACGTTTAGAATGCCACTAACAATTGGCGTCTGTAAATCTTGCAACCTAAAATGTAAATCTGTCATAGTTACATTTTTCACAAGATTGGCGGTTTTCTCAGTAAGATTTAATGGAATATCAATTGGAATGCTAATCTTCCTGAAAGCTTGTGAAACCTCATCTGAAAATCCAGGGAGGCTCTTACCGCGTAAATCGAACACAACCCTATCATTGTATCTAAGATCTTCAACGAATTTATCTAAAGCCGAAAATTTCTCATTCTTGCATTTAGATGAAAACTTTTGAATATCGGAATCAGCAATATCAAGAGTACTTGAAACGGTGAGGGTAGAGTTCATTTCTGATAATAAAAATGAATCAATCTTCAATGTTCCGGTATTCCTTTTCTCGTCCTTCTTGCATCCTTTAGCTAGCAATCTCCAGGTTGATCCCGGGATATTTATCATTTTTAGCCCCAAAATATTTATTAATTTCTCAAACGGATTTTCAGCCACAGATACTCCAAATGAACAGGATGTTGTAAGAGCTTCCTTATCCTTACCGCAGCTGATAAAATTCATATTTATGTCTTGTTCTTCTGGTAATTCCAATAAATTCTTCGGTATTTTCAAATCAATCGGAATTCTAACATGTGTCAATGTAATATATCCGTTCATGAAAAGTATCTTAACATTTGCATCACCCTGTAATTTAAGTTGTGTATTTGGATCCTTTAAAAGCTTCTTCACCGTACCTAGAACACCTTTGGAATCGGGATAAAGAGTGAAATACAAATCCATTTTGCTATCTGAATTATCGACCGTACTAACCGAAAAAGGTGCAATATGAACAGATCCCAAGCGATTATAATCATCCAGCTTGGAATCATAAACGAGCATATCGATATCATCTATTTGCATGTTTAATCTTCTGATAACAAAACCTCCGTACCTGAAATAAGATCTTGCTCTCTTATCATTTATGTTTGTAAAATTATTGTGTGCTGTTCCAGTCAGCTCAAGGTTTACACCACCTGATGACGAAATTCCAAGAAAGTTAATGTCTTCCGCTTCGAAATCGGTTCCTTCAACAGCGTATTGTCCTATATCTGGTATAATCGAGTGGAAGAATATAACAGCTATGCCAATTAGGACAGAACTAAGAATTATAATGGGAATCCAGACATCAAGCCGGTACTTCTTCACTATTTGATGTAATCTTTTCCCCAAACTGACATTGGAATCTTGACCGCCACTTTGGCCAATATTTCCAAGAAGTGGCAAAGTTTCATCGTCATTAGCAACTGGCATTTTTTTCCTGATACGTGTGACGCAGAAATAGCAATTAATGTGGGTTTATTCAAGAAAAATATCTCAAAAGCATGCTATTTGCTTTAGTAGAGTCACAGGTAATAAGTGAGTGAGAGTGAGAGTGTGCGATAAAGTTCGATAACAGATGATAATAAAGAAAATCAAATTACGTAAATATCAAAAAAAATCTCAAAAAATTTTCAGCTACGAAATTTTATCGTAAGGCTCTTTCTTATCTTCTTCAAATCTATGAGAAAGAATATTGCTTCTATTTAGAGGTAACTATTAGTCATAAGTATATTGAACCATCCATCAAGCTCACTTAAAATGTTGTATATGATTGGTTTGGGTCTTGCCTACCCCGAAGATATAACAGTGAGGGGATTGGAAGCAGTCAAAAAATGTAAGAAGGTTTTCCTTGAAGGATACACATCTATTCTGATGGACGCAACAAAGGAGTCGTTAGAGAAGTTTTATGGAAGGAAAATTACAATAGCCTATAGGGAAACCGTCGAGTCGCAGTCTGATGAGATTCTTGCAGATGCCAAGGAGGATAACGTTGCGTTTTTGGTTGTTGGTGATGTGTTTGGTGCCACAACACATACAGATCTGGTTATTAGAGCCAGGGAACAAGGTATTCAAGTTGAATGCATTCACAATGCTTCAGTGATGAATGCAGTTGGAGCATGTGGATTACAGTTATATAAGTTTGGCCAGGCTGTGTCAATAGTTTTCTTCACGGATTCATGGAGACCAGATTCGTTTTATGAAAAGATCATGGAAAATAGACGTATTGGACTGCACACACTTCTTCTTTTGGATATTAAGGTGAGGGAGCCTGATTTTAAGGAGCTCATGAAGGGACATCTTACGTACGAGCCTCCAAGATATATGTCTGTTGCACAGTGCTGTCAAGAACTTCTAGAAGTGGAAGAAAAGAAGCAGGAAGGTGCATACACTCCCGATACTCCATGTGTTGCCATTTCACGTTTAGGAAGTTCCGAGCAATCATTTAAGGCTGCAACATTAAAGCAGTTGTCCGAATATGATGCCGGAAAGCCATTGCATTCCGTTGTCATGTTGGGTCATCAAGTCCATGATTTGGAACTTGAGTATCTTCTTGACTATGCTGATGATAAGGAGGCATTTAAAGCTGCCGTGAAGAAAGATCAACAGCTATTTGAAAAGGATGAGAAGAAAGACAACTAATTCCAGAGTTTTTAATAGAAAGAATTTACAATGCACTTCGAAGTTAGAGAACACGAAGAGTTTTATCTTAATGTTTGTTGTATTACTTGTGTGTGCGGATGTCGTAGTTATTTATCGCATGCTCAATACTTCTTGAATGAACGAATTGACAACATCCATATTTACTTCTCTGGTATAGAAAAGCTGAATGGAAATTTCATTTATAGGGTTCACAAATCCCGATGTTTCCGATTCTGGTTTAAGGACTAAGAAATTGAATAAGGAAGAAGTAGGCTCTCGTATAAGTACCCTTCTGATCTGTTACAGGAACGCAAAAGATGGGGAAAAGCATCCCACGCTTTTGCGAAATAAAGTAGGTGTACAATTTATCAAAAATAAAGATTTAATAACTCCATACAAAACTCTGAAGATATGCCGCACAAGCTGACTTCAATTTTTATACAAATCAATGACTAACTAAACTATTAACTGAAATGGGCCTTAATATTTTCCGAAGTCTCTTCCCGTGGATGATGGCATGAAAAATCACAATGCAAAATCTAAACCGCGCTTTCGCGTTGTTGAGGTGCGTGGGATGGATAGTTCAATAAAAAATAAATAAACAGACAAATATAATTTGATAACTATCACAGTAATTCATTGAAATCCTAACAAGATAATATCCTTCAACCCACGGCTGAAGCTTACGATTAAACTCGAAGAACAATAGGACCGGGTCAGATGTACTCGGGTTTTCTATATCGAAATTCTATTTTTAATTTTCAGGGCCATATCTCTCCATTTTCGATCAGATTTCCGAAGAATGCAATGATTAAATCAGAGTGACATATGCAACGGATTGAAGAATTAGTCAAATTCATCCCACCTACAAATAATCTGTCTTGACATGAAAGCAAGTAAGTATGATGCGTGGGCGGCTGATATTTGTTGTATCATGGATCTTTAATGTATTTAAAGAATTGAGAATCCTTAACTACTCCTATGAATCAGCTTCAAAATATCCAATCTGGAACAACAGCAGAGTATTCACAAGAAAGTAAAGTTAAGAATGACAGGATTTCAGTCAACTACAGAAGATCTTACTACTTTTCTTAAGGCAGAGCTTGCACCATTAGCAACCAGACCAGCAGGAGTTCTAACGATTACTGGATCTGACTGTTCTGGTGCAGATCAATTGGAAGCAGATATAAAAACAATTACTCTTTGCCAATGTTTTGCAGTGTCTTGTATTACGGCAATTACCGCAAGGAACGTGAAAGGGGTCCAGGCTGTTTACCCAAGCTCGAGGGATTCCGTCAAATGTGTTCTTGAAACATTAAAAGATGATGTTTTAAATCTTAAGGCTGTCAAGGTTGGTCTTCTTCCAAGTGCATGCTTTAGTCCTGTTTCCGAATTCTTACAAACGTGTGAACAGATAGGCCTTGAAAATGTGGTTTTGGATCCTTTCATTGTTGAAAATGATGCTGACTTTGGACCTTCCCTAGTTTCTCAATTGCTTGGCATTTTCAAATACTGCCGCCTTGTTACTCCCAGCCTTACTGATGCAGAGATCATTATGTCTTGTTTGAAAGGTCAATCTCGTTTGCAACGTATTAACATTACTGGTGTGAAGTCATTGTGCGATGCTGCTGTCACACTCGGAAAGGAAATTCATTCTAGTATTTTATTAAAAGGTGGCCAAGTACCTTTCGATGCCCAAGGTCTAAAAGTTGACAGAAAGAATCCTAAGTTAATTTACAATGTGCTTTACGACTACAAAGTCGATGAAACGATTGTATTCAAAAGTAATTACGTCAATTCTGAAAATACACAGGGAGCAGGATGCATTCTTTCATCGTCCATAGCATCAAACTTGGCAGTTGGCATTTCTTTAAAAGAATCAGTGAAAAACTCCATCGTGTTTGTTAATGAGTCAATCAGGCACTCAATCTCAAGACAGATTGGTGCTCTAACTTGTCCATGGAGATATGGAAATGATTCTAGGCCCGAAATGATGATAAGGAAACCATTGTATTTACAAGAAAACTCGCCATTTTTACCACAAAACAATGTATTGAAAAAACTGATTGACGATAAGGAAGCAAACCCTGTGTGGGTATCATTTACGCACTCGGATTTCTTTCGCACCATCAACAATGGTACCATGAGAGATTCGGCTCTTCGTCATTTTCTTCTCCAGGATTACAAATATCTCAAGTCATTTTTTGCATGCCATAAACGTCTTTATGACCTTGCAAAGTCACCTGAGACCAAGGATGTGGCTGCAAACTTAGTTCAAATCATTCAACGAGAATTTCATGGTCATGCGAACCTTCTCAAGACAAAATTTGGAATTGACAACCCCGAGGATATCGATCCATCGCCAGCTTTGACATCCTATGTCAACTACATGGAGAAATATAAAAATGGTGACAGCTTTTTAGAACTTGAAACGGCATTAATCCCATGTCAATTTGGATTCAATCCAGCTGTCTCCAGGTTTTACAAACCAACGGCTGCCTACGATTTTTCAACAGGAGGAGTGATTACCACTGAACTATCTGACTTTGAACCATGTAAATCCCAGTATGAAAGCTGGCTCCAGGCAGCAACTTCGATCACAGAAGATAATGGCAATAAGACATTACAAGCTGCGTATAATAACACATTTAATTGTGAGGTTGCAGAAGATAAAACTAATTACGAACACATAAAAAAGATTTTTATTGAAGGATGCAAACAAGAATATGATTTCTGGGATGAGTGTTATAGATCATAAGTCCTTCGTGATTCATTTATCAATGGTTTTATCTAAGCCGTCGCATTCAGGGAAGCCTCGCTGAATAGAATTATAAGTATTTAAGTGTGAGTATTTCCACGTTTGTTTGCTCTTTACTCTTACTATCTTATATCATCTTTTTAGTCTTTCGCTTTGCATTATTTGTTTATGAAGTAGTATGTTTTGCAGTTAGATAGTATGTTTCTTTATAAGTTGTATGTCTTGAATACAATAGCTACCAAATCGTTACAAACCACCGTAGAGTCACCCAAGTCGATCGACTCAAAAGTGTCGCAATCCAGATTTGATTTCTATGTGCACATTTCAAACTGAATTAAATTAGGAATAGCCATAGCCGTATCCTCTCATACATTGTTGCACGCTGGTCGAATGCATGTTTTCAGCTTCAAGGGCAATCTTCCTGGTTGTCAATTAAATGAAATCACCGTGTTTTGCTAAATTTTTGGGGTAAGTATATTTTGGCCGGTATTAAAGTCATGCCGGTAGATTTCCGTCGTTTCCGCGGTAGTGAGAGAAACATTTGGGATTACAGCTGAATCTGAAATCTGCGGAAATAAATTCTCGGCACACCGTATTTCTAACGCACATGGTAGTGTAATTTTGTAGATATGGCGGCATTTTTAGCTACTTCAATTTTTTCTATTTCTTCCTGCAACATAGTATAATTACTGGCTAATTATTGACTGATGTTATCCTTTTAGGTCTTGCTTACGTATAAGTTTACTAGAACATAGAATATTCTTCAGAGAGTTACCCTTAAATATTTATAAGATAAATACGAACAATGACGCAACAGACACCTGTGAGAAAGGTTTGTGTCTTTTGTGGATCCTCGTTTGGTGATGATCCTTGCTTTGCCAAAGAGGCATCGGAGCTTGGTTCCTTATTAGCAGAAGAAAACAATGGATTAGTTTATGGAGGAGGAACAACGGGTCTTATGGGATGTGTGGCTAAGGCTGTGGCTGATGCAGGGCAATACGTTCATGGAATAATACCAGAGGCGTTGGTGTCAAAAGAGAGAAAGAAGCCTGGAGATATCGAAAAGATTAACGATGAGCTTAAGGACTCTGTTGAAAATCATGACGGTACAACTCCTTTAGATGATAGTTACGGTGTCACAACGGTTGTTACAGATATGCATACCAGGAAAGAACTGATGGCCCAGGAAGCTGATTGCTTTGTTGCCTTACCTGGTGGCTTTGGCACACTTGAAGAGTTAATGGAGATTACAACCTGGTCACAGTTGGGCATCCATGCCAAGCCCATCGTTTTACTGAACATCAACCACTTTTACGATGAGTTTATAGAATTTGTCAGAGGATGTATCAAGAGAGGTTTTATATCCAAGGAAAATGGTGAAATTGTATCAATTGCCACCTCACCAATGGAAGTAATTGAATGTTTAAATAACTACAAAGCCCCTAATGGAAGGTTCCATTTGGATTGGAGTAATAAATAAGGTGTGGTGCATTTATAAATGGTATATTAATAGTTAAATTTCAAGGTTCTTTGTAACGCGAGTAGAGTCATAGTCAGCTGCTATAGTCATGTCAATTTGATACTTCTTGCAAACTTGGGGGTTTAAGTTACGTTAATTTCATATGTGTTTGCATCAATGTGTGTGCTTTCAGTACTCTTTAATATAGTTAATGCCATCAACACATTGAGCAACTGTCAATTGATCCGGACCAAAGATGCTGCTAACTTCAATTGCTGCATTGACAGTAGACTCATATGCATCGTGCTCAAGAACAAGTCCACCTTTATTTTCTGCTTTGAATTTATGGGCATCGGAAATGACCTTTTGCCTTGTCCTGATTGGAGGCTTTGTCTCCATACCCCAATCAAAGAGATCATGATCCCAGACGACGGCCTGCATACCAAACATTCTGGCAATGGCTCTCACTCTGTCATCAATAGCTCCATATGGAGGTCTGTACCATTTAGGAAGATGGTGTCCAGTAGCATTCATTGCCCAAATTGACCATTCAAACTGGGCTACAATCTTCTCATTTGTTAGTGAAGGTAGAAACGGATGAGACCACGTGTGAGATGCCATCAAATGACCTTCTCTGGCTGCCCTTCTGTAAACTTCCGGGTATCTCACGACATTCATTCCCAAGGTGAAGAATGTGACCTTGTGATTCAAGTTATTCAACAAATTTGGAGTAAATGCTGATGGACCATCATCAAATGTCTGAGAAATTTTTGGGCAGGTGTACGCATCATCATAACTGACACACTTGTAGCAATCAAACGAGCAGCTATCTCTCGTTGGTGGGCATTTGTCCATTTCCCGTCTTGGATAATTTGGCACTTTGCTGAAATCAATAAAGTTTAATGGAATATAAGGAGGGTCTGGCCCTGGCCAGGCGGTTAGGCCAGTAAACTCTGTCAACCACCTTGGTAATGGTGCAATTGCATTCATTGTGACATTATATTCAGTTGGCTTGATAACATCGTTACTGTCCAAAGGAATGGATAAAGCCAAACCGGTCAAGGCTAATATGGCAACTATTTTTGTGAACATTATTGAAGTTCTCTTGTTCATCTCTCGATAAGAGAAATAAGTAGTGCTTACACTGGTCAATGTTTTAAGGGAAGAACTTGACGATTTATCTGCTTGGATATTTTGTCCAATTTAAAGTCCTTGTTAAAATAAACAATCTAACGCTTGAATTGACTATAACTTTTGGTAATAGGTAAAGCCTAATCGGGAAAAAGCGGGGAAGCGAAATTAGCATGCTTAAATAGTTGATCGCATAAAGTTAGACGCCAGAATGATTAATTTTTAGGACTTTTTTTTTTACTTTTTTCCTCTTTGGGATAAGCTCCTAGATACTATGAACCTTGTGGCTAGCCAAGGAAAAGCCGGGTATATATTAAAGTAGAAAAGAAATCAATGTATAAAATAACGAACCCAAAAATGAATAAAATCTTCGAGAAAAGTTTTTGAACCTCGCAATAAGCAGATGTCTTGTAAAATGAAAAAAAAAAAAAAAAATTATGTCGACAGTGTTCTTCTAAATCATCTCCTTGCAATAGTACTGGGAGATGTATTGGAGCAGTGTGTTTGTCTGGCCATATTCTTTTTAAATGGATTAACGAACATCTCATTCTGAACCTTTATATCTGTCTGAAATTCTTTCTCCGTAAGTCTGCACTTTTTGAACTCCTCAGCTCTGTTAGAAGATGAAACCTCTAGGCCACTGGGGTATCGTGGAACATTGGAGGAAATTGGGGACTGACCAGAAGTGCTTGGCAGTCGCTTTCTATTTGTTAATGTATCGCATTTTGATGAGCCCCTGGCACCATTATTGGCACGAGTAGACGACTGTGAAGAAACTGAAGATGTTGAGCTACTTAAAGAATGTATTCTGTATGGCACCTGAGAAGATAATGATGACGCTGCAGGAACAATAAGTAAGTTTGATGAATTTGCCGCGGCCTGTTTTGATAGTTGTAGCTTTAAATGTCTATTCTCTTCTTTTAGCAGATCAATTTCTCTCATCAGCTTCAGAACTATACCTTCCTGTTCTTTTTCCATCGTATCTAAAACATTTCCATTTTGTAAATCCATCGAAGTTCTTGGAGACAAAGGTGTACTGCCATAACTCTGTTTGCCGAATGGTCTATGGCTGAGCACAAAGTTCGGTTCTGCAGCCTCGTTAAATGATTTACTCCGCCTTGAGTGCCTTCCTCTGTCCTTATATTCTTGACCACGTGGAACTTCAAGAAGTCCCGAGCTGTGCATTTCCATGATTGTAAAGCAAAAACTGGACTCTCTTGCTGTAGTGATCTAGTGTAGTTTAATACGGTTTAAAGATGGTGAGAGTTACGGTATATTTTCAGTTTCTGAGCTGATAACTCTGACAATTAGGTATATCTGAAATATTCTATTCACTCCCTCCCTTTAAATGCTTTTTTTTTTTTTCCTTATCTCGTTCCCCCTTGAAATCAAAGGTACTGAAATTTCCCTAAGCCACAAAGAAATTTTGTATACGACTAGAAAAATATACCGATCAACTTATGTCCAACAATTTAGTCTCTTTTTACCCAAACTTGACATAAACCGGTAATTATTTGCTGTGTTTGACTTTTTTTTATTCCTGTTTTTTGTTAACACGTAATTACAGTAATGCAACCTATCCGAATGTATGGGTATGCCAATATTAGTTACCTAACAAAACGAGAGAGCTATAAAAAGTACCAGGCAAGCGCTGATGTAACTTGAATGATATTTCTAAAAAAAATTTGTGTCCTTTTATATACTTATGAATCACTTCGTACTGCAAATTAGTAACCCTAAATAAGTTAGCTCGTGCTGCTTATTTTGATTTGTAATAAAGCAAACGCTGTGGTAAAAATTTAATGCGATGGGGCTGGTTAACTGATAACAAAATTTTTTAAAACGTGGCTTTAACCTGTAACGTCATAATTCCTGGTGATTGCTTACGAATCTGAACAATGCACTGCCCATCTATCTTCAGCCGTGGCATTTTGAAAAGCGGAAACCTGGGGTCTCAAATCTCTGTGTACAAGAAGCCCGCAACAATAGGAGTTTGCATTTTTTTTTTTTTAGCAACACTTCCATTTTCCACGCCCAGCTTTTTTTTTTTTTTTCCCCCCCCCCCGAACTTATCTCATCTAAAGTATCAAGAATTTTCTGGATCTCACCTAATAGAGAGAGCTGATTCAAGATATAAATTTTTTCCACCTGATGATTTTTAAGGCCCTGGGAATAAGAAGATAATATCCGGCGTCTATTTTTGCTTATCGATATGTACAAGTGTGGGTACGGTATTTTATTTTATTTAATCACTTAATAATCCAAACCTGGAGGCAGCTAAAAAATTATTGAGAAAAAAAAATTTGAAAGCAAAACCCCTTTTCCTACCCATAGAAAGAATATTGCTGTGCATTCATACTTACAGATCTGCATATACATAACTATTGTTCTCACTTCATAAAAAAACGGCTATACCATCCCGGTAGCATCACGGGCTCTCAATTGGGTTCTCATTTGAGTGATTTTATGCGAATAAGCAATCTGCCTGTAGTCGTAGACAATTGGATAATTTATTTCTTTATCTGTAATGTAATGCTTCTTGACATAATGATAAAGTTTTTCATCCTTTGAGAAATCATCGCTTTGATCCGGATTCTCAAAAAGTTTGTTCGAAACCATTTCTCCGTCTTTATCATTGGATATGGAAGAATATTCACTGCCCAGGCCACTCTGAGCGTGCGAAATTCCGACAGCACCACCTTCCATGTATGGTGTAGAAGTCGGAAGATAATCTTTCATCAATGGTATTGTTGAATTTGGCATGGGACCAACACCTGAGACCCAGTGCTTTGACCCATCATGTGACACTCTCAATCCCTGGTATATCTTTTTGTTGAACGCCCTTGATTTTCTGTAAACACTCAAGTCGTTCACGGAATCAAACTTTCGAAAATTGTAACTATCACCATACATCGTGGTAAGTTTGAGGTCATAAACAAGATCGCTGATATTAATGAAATCTTTAAATGCCGTCCAAGTTTTCACCCTAGCAGAATCAGGCAAGCTTTTGCTATCAAAATCCGTATAAGGAAACGAGGTCCAGTGGAGCCAAGAGAAAAGAACCATTTCAAGGCATAAAAGGGCATTCTGAATCACCACTCCTGTATTCAACGACTGGGGATTCTTATCAGCTGGTATTGTATCGTGAAAAATGCCAAAGTAGTTTAAGGTACCGACAAAAATGCCCTGCCAATAGGATGCGAAAACAATAATTTTCACGCAGAGAAACTTCGGCCATGGATGAAAAGGCATTAAATCCGAATAAAGGCACTTCCAAAAAAGGGCAAGATAGTAGAGCGATATTGAAACACTCATATTGTATATTATCCCGAGCCAAAAGTACGCACTGCTCAATGAAATATCATTCGTATCATAGCATCCAAGTAAAGTACATGTCCATATCGCAACATAAAGAAGGGGTTTAACCCAAACGTACTGAAGAATCATTCTCTTTATTGTTAGGAATTGCTTGGGGTCTGATATCTCAATTGGCCCTAAAATCAGTTTTGCTGGGAAAAAGTGTTCAGTAGGCTCTCTTCCCTGGGCATTTTGTATGATTGCCCTCTCACCATCAAGCATGAATATGAGGAGCTTGTAGAATGTATAGATAACAAAGGCCTCATACATCTCTCGCACGGGTTCTAGAAACAGCCCGACTTGATAATTGACTAGTGAAACAAAGCATGATACAGCAAATATTGGAACGACGAGTAGAATGCGGACTATGAGTCTTTGCTCGAACGGCTTTCGGTAATTGGCTAATTGAAGATAGATGGCAAGAGTGGATATGACTAGAGAAATTGAGCATGAGGTCCCGCACAGCAGTAGAAGCACTGTCGGTATTTCCTTCATGTGATCAGCAATGTGAATATTATGTGTTTAAATTAGTAGTTTGACTCTTTTGTCGTTATGCTAAAACATATATACTTTCCTTGATAGTATCATATTTATCTTCCCTTTAGCTCAAGTGTACGTAGATAAACTAAGAAAAAATAAAAATAAAAAAAATATTTAAAAATATTTAAAAATAAAAAAGCGTTGCCCAAAGGCCGAAAGCTGCGATTCATCAATAGGTTTAATTACTCCGCATTATTTTAGATCATCCTATGCTCTAGGCTTAGATATCCTTTAAATAATCATCTACAAAACGTTTATCCTGTAAGTTATTCATGATTTTTGTGTTGCAGACAATGGCTGTGCTATATTACAGAATTCCACTAAAGTTATAATGCTCCGAATTATCTCGTTTCTAGTATTACTCCTGCTGCTATCAGTGCACTGCCTTGCCGCAGGTATATCTGTTCATTTAACAATTGCCTCAAGACTTCACCCGTTTCTACCCATGGACATCAGATTTAAATATTCTTCCTATTTAGCAGGCGCTTTCTATCCAGATGCATTTTATGGCTGTATGGGGAAGTCCGATTATGCTGAAGCTGCTCATTGGCCTCCATTCTTAGCTAAGGCGACGGAACTTTATCTTGAAAAGCTGAATAGATATTTAAGCAAGAAAGCTCAATTGACAAATATTCAACAAGCATCGGCAGAATTTGAACAGGAATTTGATGAACTAATGAAGTTTAAGGCGTTTATCTATGGGATATTCACACATCAAGTTGCTGATGTGTCTTGGCACTCTCTTCGTGGATCGCATCAGGGTTTACTCCCGTTTCTCGCTGCAGCTGAATTTAATGGCAGTGTATCGGATGCACATACTTTCTTAGATACTGCAGGAGACTTCATCTTACTACCAAAAATGTTTTCCAACTTGGAAACAGCAGACCAGGATAAACTTGAGGAATATTATAATACCCGCTGGAGCATACCCATCAACGATATTATAGAGGTATACAATCGGCTTGGGTTTCCATCCCTGTTCAAATCGCAGGTGCAGATTTGTGTTTTAAGAGGGTATGCTGCCCTTCAAGGGGAAACTTCAACTGTCAAAACTGCATTATCTGTCAGAAGTTTGGGTTACTACTGGGAGCATTCACCTCTTCTTACCGAAACATTGGATGATTACTTTTATGGAGGCATAGACGAGATGATACGGACAACCAAGTACTGTATGCAGAATCTTAACAGGTGGTTCAATGGTGATCTGGATGAAGATTCGTGGTTGGTATGTTCCATTTTCAATGGTTCCAAGAAGGCTCTTTTATATGAGGATTTCCGTACTGAGGGGCAAACCTTGCAAATTTCACAGATAGATACTGGCAGCAAAACTTTAGAATCAATAATTCCGGATTCTCTCTTTGGGTACTCCCTTACAGTTCTTTCTGATGGAACTTTGGCAGTTGGTTCTCCTTCAGATGGAGGTGATGGTGCCATCTATGAACTATCAATAGGCCAAATTATCAAGAGTTCTGGTTTAGTCGAGGCGAGAAAAATAAGTCTTACTCAAGATGTTGTTCCATCTGAAGCCGGATTAAGGTATCCACCTAGATTTGGTTTTAAAACCGCTCCCTGGACGCTATCCAGGGGCAATGAATATTTAGCTGTTTCGGAACCAGGAAGCTCTAAAATATACATTGTATCACAAGGTATAATTATAGCTAGTATCAACTTTGAAAACGCTGCCACTTCCTTGGGGAGTAGTGGTTTAAAGCATTACGGTTCACATCTTTACACATACGATGAAGATGGTGATGGCATGGAGGACCTCGTGCTTAGTTCACCAACTACTGATATTAATGGAAAGCTTCAGCAAGGTGCTGTTTTTGTTTTAAATGGGCGCTCAGTATATCGTAAAATGCAATTTGGCAAGATGTTCCACCGGTGCGTTATGATCAAGTTTTCTGATGTGGTGAAAAAAGTTTACAGATTGCCGGATAGGTTTGAATTAGAAGGAAACAGAGAACTGTTTGGTGATGGAGTAGCATTTACAAAAAACTTTGCATTGATCAGCATGACTTCTACATCCTCTGTTATTGTGTTTGATAGGCATACTGCTAGATATCTCAGTTCGATAAGTTCTTTAGATATTGCAGCAAAAACACGTGCTACTTCCGGAGAGTCCGGACTATTCGCTTACAACTTTATTTTGACCGGCAAACACAATCATCTTGAATGGGCCTTGATTTCTGCTTCTGGGGAAACGGTTGGAGATTGTGTTATGTGTGGGGCAGCATACTTATACATCACGCGAGGATTTGGATTGCAATTTGTCGTTAAAATTGTGCCAGGACAAATAAGCTTCTTTTCGTATTCTATGTTTGGAACAAGCGCTACCATTTCAGATGTGTCAACTGGAACTGTTATTATTTCAGGCTCGGGATATGATGGGTTCAAGGGTGCAGTTTGGGAAGTTTCAATTTGTCGGATATTGGATTCATGGGTAAACCGAGACGGTACAATTAGAAATGAAAAAATTTTCGTGGCTAATAACATCATTGCTATTGGGCCTTCCGGTATAGGATACACGGAATTTGGAAAATCGCTGGCATTAAGCAAGCATGGGAATAATAGATACTTGATCGTGGGGATGCCTAGATATGGTTACTATAGGGTTTCTGATGGTTCACAATACAAGGGGCGAATTGGGGTATTTGAGGTCGAATAAAAAAAGCGTTCTTTTTGGTATTCGGTTTATTGGTATGGCATAATAGACGTTTTTGTTTTTTCAATTTGGTAATGCTTTTTTTTGCGCTGATTTTTTTTTAGTCATGAAAAGGTGTTTGTCTGAGTATGTTTGATCCCAAAATAAATTTATGTGACATTACTTCGTCATTGTATGTACCATAATCGGATTATTATTATATATTCCCCACAATTTTTTTTTTTTTTTTTTAATGCCGTTCTGCTATCGGATCATTTTTTTCAAGCCAGATTTAGACGCCAAATTTTGAATGATCAATCCAGAATGTTTAAGTAAGAAAAAATTTAAACCCCACTATTTCTTCACCGTCTATCTGGCTTTTCTTTGTTTCATATATAATATAAGGATTATCCACAAACTACTATAAAGCACTTACAAACCGAATTTTGCACTGACCGTTGGTTTTACACATCTATAAAGTGCAATATACTGAAGGATGCGTATATCACCGTTTTATCTTTTTTCAATAGTTTTTCTTTTGATCCAAGATGTTTCAACTTTACCTCTGAACTACCTCCAGAAGTCTGCTATTCTGGCAGAGGTGCCTAGACCTATCACATCTTATGAAGATGCTGAAAGGCCATTTCTTGCACTCTTAGGCAAGCTTTCTCCGTTCCAACTCGCAAAAGTTTTGTCTCACGACAAAAATAATCGTTGGTTCAGTTCTGTTTTCCAGGATGATAATTCTGAGCAGGTGATAACAGAAGGAGTTAAGTCTAAGGTAGAGTCTAGCAATACTGAGTTCGAAATGTGGCTTGGAGAGCAAAAAGATAGAGCTTTTGAGAGAATTTTAGAAAATATCGGAGGATCCAAATGTCAAGATAAAAGTGTAGCACCAGGTGCTGTTCTTGCCTCACCTTCGAAAATAAGACCAAATTATTTCTATCAGTGGGTGAGAGATGCTGCGATCACCGTGAACTCCTTGGTCGAATATTTAGATGACCATCTGTTCGAAGATCCAGTCATGTATAATTTACAAGCTATAATTGAAGCTTACATTATCAACTCTTACAAGTTGCAGAGACTTGCGAATCCTTCCGGGGGTTTTAAAACACTAGCAGGTCTCGGTGAGCCGAAATTCATGCCCGATTCAACACCATTTAATGGTCCTTGGGGAAGACCTCAGAGAGACGGACCCGGTCTTAGAGTTATAACGATTGCTAACTATATCGATCTACTTGATAAATATCAGAAGAACTTTACAACGCCCGAGTTGTTGTCTCAAGGTTCTCAGTTTGTTTTCGATAAGATTATAAAGCCCGATCTTAGTTACATCATTAAATATTGGAGCAGCACAGGGTTTGATCTCTGGGAGGAGGTGGATTCAATACATCTTTTTACAAGTTTGACGCAGCTTAAAGCCTTAAAGATCGGTTTGAATTTGGCAGACAGATTCGGGGATTCTGAATTACACAAAAAATTGGTAATTGCCTTTAACAGTCTCCGCTTTTTCATATCTGTCGACTCCGGATTTAAACCATCACGGATACCATACCTTATCGAAACACCTAGTCTGGTTATCCAAGGCCGCAGATCTGGTTTAGATATAGCCTCAGTTTTAGCCTCTCTCAGAGCTCATGATATAGATGACTCCGAAGACACTGTTTATATTCCATTCCCAATCACTGATGCTGCTGTTATGAACACTTTAATCGCATTAATGGATGATATGAAATACAGATACCCAATCAATCATGAATTACTTGGAATTTCATCGGGATATGCTCTCGGACGATACCCTGAAGATATATACGACGGATACGGGATTAGTGAAGGTAATCCTTGGTTTATATCCACCGCTACAGCATCAGAGTTAATTTACAAGCTAGTATACAATCTATACAAACTTCGAAAGGGTCTTGAAATCCAGCCCGAGCAGTCCCAGTTGTTTGCTTACATTTCATCGCTTCCAACCTCAGCCAAAACGATCCATATTCCTTACAATTCTCAGGCATTTAAATCCGTTACAGCGTCCCTGATTGACTACGCAGACACATTTTTGGCTATAATCAGGAAGCATGTGGATGCTGAAGGTCATATGAGTGAACAATTTAATAAATATAGCGGCTATCTGGAAGGTGCTGAGGATTTAACCTGGAGTTATGGTTCGTTCTGGAGTTCCCTTAGATGGAGATCTAAAGCCTTGGAACTAATGAGTTCTTGATATGAGCATAATGGCTAATTTAATAGACACTAAAATGGTTACATTTCCTTCCTTTACTGATTTCTTTTCCGCCCTTTTCCGCTCTGGATGAAGTAATTGTGCTAATACTTCAACCGGATTTTATCACACCTTTTCACACTAACACGAACACATATTTTGATATACAAATGCAGGTGACGCGCACTCTTTTTTCTTTCTTTTTCTTTTATTTTATAAATTTGGAGATTATAATACATTTAACACACTATATTTCGATGTACACTAGCATATCTTTCATCAGGCGAACGCAACTTCCTCTGGAAGCTCAAATGAAATACAGTACATTGGTTTGGTTGGTGCAACCTTTCTAACCAAGTGAAATGACAGCTTTTCAAAAGGTATGTCGTAATTAAGATAATTCGATATCTTCTTGTGAATTCTTGAGAATAGCTCTTCCTCGGATGGTTCTGGCTTTTCAATTGGCGAAAATTTCTCAAAATGATACACATGGATTATAGGAAGTTTATAGTCAGGGAGCGATTGTATTTCTTCCTTTGACATTCCTGAAAAAGCATGAGAGAAAAGACCGACATATGCTGGTACAAATGTAATTGCTGATCCAGGAAGATTCATAGCATATTCGGAGAAAAAATGTGGCACCTTAAGTTCGCTGACTTTTCTTCTTTTTGCATGTCCATTTGGATGTGAAACCGTCCTTATCGTGGGGTGCTCCTTGACATAATCCATAAGCACCTTGGGTGAGTCCTTTATCAGTTGTGCACCATCCATATTGAATGGTATCACACTGCTAGAAGTCTTGTTCGACTGGATATTCTGTTTTAAATATTTATAGCTCTCTGGATTCAAGTCATTTGCAAAGACAAAGCACTCTTTTTTCCCAGCTGGTATAGCAAATGGACCAACACCGGCCATTACGTCACAGATCGCCGTCCCAGGTTTGAATCCTTTAATTAAGCGGCCGTGCTCTGTTGAAAGACGTGAATTCCAGTAAACTTTACTGAAGTCGAATGTAAAGTCACATCCACTTTCACGCTGTGTGACCATAAAGTTTGGTTCTCCAGCAATGACCTTCATCTTGAATGTACGGAACTTATTGCCAACAGTATCAACTTTGTCCACAACAGTGGTAATCGTTGGATTTTTATCCAATATCACCTGCCCTATCACTGAATCATACGGCTTATATTCGTCGCGAAGGTTCAAATGTGCCAAATGGCCGGCTTTTGTGAAAGATGTCGGAACGTCATCCAACAGATTTTCTGGTAGTACAGCTTTCAAAATCTCCTCCGCTTTCCAAAAGTCGTATCCAAAAGTAAGTTCGTGTATACGATATATGGCATCAGAATCTTTGATAAAGCCAATGCATTCCTCCGATAAAGCATCATTCAACTTTTCTGGAGTATACCTTATACTCTTTGGTTCTTCTTCCTTATCCTTCTCCGTGACACTCAACTTGTCCGTTAAAATTATCACTTTTAACGCTTTATTCTTAACGCCCAAAGATAAAAGTTCTTTACCTGCTGATGATTTTGTATTCAAGCAATCTATAAATGGAATTCTAGGTATACTTATCGATTCCTTATTGAACTTTTTCAAGAATTGTCCGATATGCTTTGGATCTCTAAAAAGAATGGACCATACCTTAAATTTAACGGTAAAAGCCGACTTGTCAAGAACCTTTGAACCCCTACAAATTGGAGGACTCAAATTTCTCAGAGATATTGTAGACATTTCTCTAATCAAGCGTGATAATGATCTCGGAATCATTGACCGTACATTCTGTAATATGATGGTGGAAATAGGTATGTATTGATCTGGCTGAAATTTTTATTTCTACCCCGAGCGGTCAGAATAAAAAAAAAAAAAAGTTTCACGCTTTAGCTCGCTCGCTTTTCGCACTTCTCCTTGTTCCGAATAGGAAAAGAACTAAATAGAAAAATACAATCAATCTTCCACAGTAGAAGTGTTGAAGGAATCCCTTTTTGTTTATATCTTTTCCCCTCCACCAATTCTACTCCTTTTTTTTTCATACTTAAACATAAAATTTCATAACTATTCAATCAATCAAGATGGATGACTATATGCTCTATGATAGGTTTTCTCCAAATTCAGGCAATAATAATGAGAGAAGTAACAATGATGCTCAACACTCCGCAGCAAATGAACTTCCATATCCACCTGATATGTCACAAGCATATTCAGCTCAACCTCCTATTTCAACTCCAATAATGCCTAATAATATTGAACTGTCTGATCAAAATTATCAAACTCCATATCCATTTCAATATGTCCCTTACGAGGGAATGTCTGCCTTTGATCCTTACCAAGTAAAGCCGCCAGCACCACTTGATCCAGACCCTTACTATTCTTGGACCAACGATGATTCAAATCCAATTTCAAAGGATCAAATTAGGCAAATATTTCAAGAGCTCAGAGACATCTTCGGTTTTCAGAAGAGCTCAGTCGAAAATATGTACGATCATATGATGGTTCAATTGGATTCTAGAGCCAGCAGAATGTCAGCCGCTCTGGCGTTGTTGACCCTTCATGCTGACTATATTGGTGGTGAAAATGCAAATTACAGACGTTGGTATTTTTGCTGCATGAAGGAGGATGATCCGGAGCTTTTCGATGATATTGATATTAAGGAAATTAAAAGGAGACTTAAAAAAATTGGAAATACAGTACAAATGGATTTCTATCCCAAGAGGCGAATAGAGATGGTAGAATTTAGATGGAGACAGCGAATGAGAGTGTTGACTCCACCTGATATGGTAAGACAACTTGCACTTTATTTTTTGATATGGGGTGAAGCCAATAACATCAGGTTCGCATCTGAGTGCCTCTGCTTCATTTATAAATGTGCTCTTGACTATTTGGTGTACGTTCTTAAAAATGATGAAAAGCTTCCAGTATCAAAAGAATTCAGTTATTTGGAGAACGTTATCAATCCACTATATGACTTTTATATGAGTCAACAACTCAAATTAATTGATGGAAAGTACATTAGAAGGGAAAAAGATCATCAGTCTATTATTGGTTATGATGACATCAATCAGCTCTTTTGGTACCGTAAGGGTTTGGAGAGAATCAAATTGGATAGCAAAGAAAAAATCATGTCCCTTCGAAAGGAGGAGCGTTATTCAAAATTAGGACATGTTGTCTGGAAGACGGCATTCTACAAAACTTACAGGGAAAAAAGAACATGGCTTCATTTGTTAACAAATTTTTCCAGGGTTTGGATTATACATCTCAGTGTGTTTTGGTATTATTCAAGTTTCAACTCTCCAACATTGTATACTGCCAACTATGAATATATGATTAATAACAAACCAAAACTGGAAGCCACACTTTCCGTTACGGCCCTTGGAAGCACTGTTGGCTGTATCATCCAGATATTGGCTACCATTGGTGAGAGTATATTTGTCCCACTCTCTTGGCCTGGAAGAAAATCCTTATTTATTCGGTTTCTCCTTCTTTTAATTATCATTGTAATTAATGCGGGCCCTTCCGTTTTCATTCTCGGTATTGTTCCTTTGGACGCGAAATCAGACCTTGCACTTGGTTTGGCAATAGCACAATTTTGTATATCCATCTGCACTACAATATGGTTTTCCTTCCAACCACTTTCATCGTTATTCAACTGGTTTAAACTTTCAGATACAGTTATTTATGATCCGCTGAAAATATTTACCAGTTCATATCCAAAAATGGAACAAACCAACAGGATATTATCCATTCTTTTGTGGATTTTAGTTTTCTCTGCTAAGTTTATTGAATCCTACTTTTTTTTAACGCTTTCTTTGCGCGACCCTATCAGGAATTTGCATCATATGGATTTGTCAAGATGTTACGGAGAAAATCCTTTCGGGGATTTCTTTTGCCGCAATGAGGCATTGGTTGTTTTAGGGCTTATGTACCTTGCAGATATTGTCTTGTTTTTCCTTGACACGTATCTATGGTATATTATTTGGAATTGTGTCATTTCCCTTTCCCTTTCGTTTTCAAGTGGCATATCAATACTTTCACCCTGGAGAAATGTTTTCACGAGACTACCTCAAAGGATATACTCAAAATTACTTTCAACCGGTGAAATGGAAGTTAAATACAAGCCAGATCTTTTGGTTTCGCAAATTTGGAATGCGATTGTTATTTCACTTTACAGGGAGCACCTTTTGAGTGCGGATCATGTTCATCGTTTGATATATGACAAGCTTCCCGATGAACAAGACGGGCGTTTAGCATTGCGCACTCCAGCGTTTTTCTTACTCCAAGATGATAGTAATCAAAAGATGTCTGACTTCTTTGTCCGAAACTCAGAAGCAGAAAGAAGAATCTCGTTTTTTGCGCAATCCCTCTCCACAACAATACCAGAACCAATCCCCGTTGAAGCAATGCCTACTTTTACTGTGTTCATTCCTCATTATGGGGAAAAAATCCTCTTAGGATTAAAGGAGATTATTAAAGAAGATCCACACTCTAAGATGTCACTTTTAGAATATTTGAAACAGATGTATCCATACGAATGGAGCTTTTTTGTTCGGGATACAAAAATTCTTTCTTGCAAAGGGCCTCTTGAAATGGAGCCTAAATTTGAGTCTGAATCTGAATATCTTGAAAATAAAATAAATGATTTGCCATATTACTGTATCGGATTCAAAGCGGCAGCTCCTGAATACAAATTGAGGACAAGAATATGGGCATCCTTAAGAACGCAGACACTTTATCGCACAATTTCCGGCTTCATGAATTATAGGAGAGCTATCAAGTTATTGCACAGAGTTGAAAACCCAGAGCTGATTGAATATTTTGGAGGAAATGAAGGTGCAGAGAAGTATCTTGATCTTGTTGCAGGTAGAAAGTTCAAGCTTGTTGTTTCAATGCAAAGACTTCAAAAGTTTTCCGATTCTGAGAATGAAGATCTCAGAGTTTTGTTAAGGTCTTTTCCTGAAATTAGAGTTGCTTGCTTAGAGGAGGAAATAGATCCCGAAACTCAGAAGAAATATTATTATTCTGTTCTTAATACCGTGACAGATGATTCAAGCGGAAACAAGTTAAACCAGTTGTACAGAATTCGTCTTTCTGGAAATCCGATCTTGGGTGATGGAAAATCAGATAATCAGAACAACTCAATCATTTTCTACCGAGGCGAATATATCGAAGTTATAGATGCGAATCAGGATAATTATCTTGAAGAATGTTTAAAAATACGGTCCGTACTCGCTGAATTCGAAAGCTTCGATGTTGATGAAGTTAGTCCGTATGTCCATCCTTCTAAGCATGATACCAGCAGTCCAGTTGCATTTCTTGGTGCTAGGGAGTACATATTTTCTCAACGTAGTGGAGTTCTTGGAGATATCGCTGCTTCAAAAGAGCAAACGTTCGGTACAATGTTTGCAAGGACTCTAGCCGAGATAGGTGCTAAACTTCATTATGGTCATCCAGATTTTATTAACGCCATTTTCATGACAACTAGAGGAGGTATTTCCAAGGCTCAAAAAGGTCTTCATTTAAACGAGGATATATATGCGGGAATGAATGCTGTTTGCAGAGGAGGGAGAATCAAACATTGTGATTACTTCCAATGCGGAAAGGGTAGAGATCTTGGATTTGGATCGATCCTCAACTTCACAACTAAAATTGGCGGAGGTATGGGAGAACAAATGCTTTCCAGAGAGTATTTCTATATGGGAACACAGATGTCACTTGATCGGTTTTTGTCGTTTTATTATGCACATCCCGGTTTCCATCTCAATAATCTATTCATAATGCTTTCATTAGAAATGTTTGTGTTAGTTGCTTTTAGTCTTGGCTCTCTGAACCATGAGCTTATAGCATGCTTATACGACAAAAATGTTCCGATTACGGATCTTCAGATTCCGTTAGGTTGTCAGAATCTTCAGCCGGTTCTTGATTGGGTGACAAGATATGTGCTTTCTATTTTCATATGTTTCTTCATATCTTTTCTACCACTTATCTTGCATGAAATATCAGAGCATGGGCCATGGAAGGCATGTAGAAGATTATTCATGCATTTCTTCTCTTTCTCGCCATTATTTGAAGTCTTTGTTTGCCAGATATACGCCGGTTCTCTTAAAAATGATATCATCTTTGGCGGTGCGCAATATATCTCTACTGGAAGAGGATTCTCGATTTCCAGAATACCGTTTGTCAAACTCTATATATCATATGCAACATCGGGAACCTATCCCGGTATGAGACTTTTTCTTGTCCTACTATTTGCAGTGGTGACCATGTGGCAGCCAGCAATTCTCTGGTTTTGGATCACATTCATATCGCTTTGCTTTTCCCCATTTTTGTTCAATCCCCATCAGTTCACTTGGACGGAATTCTTTCTCGATTACAGGGAGTATATCAGATGGCTTACACGAACAGAATCAAATAAGTGTGAAAGCTCCTGGATAGGCTACGTGAAAAGTAACAGATCGAAGATTACTGGATTCAAGAAGTTGAAAAGCATAAATAACGAGAAGCAATTAGCCACGGCCAACTTTTCGAAGCCACCTTTCTTTAACGTGCTTTTCTCTGAGGTCATCATTCCATTTTTCCAAGCACTAATCTTTATTTTGGCATATATGTTCATTAATGCACAAAGTGGAGTCAAGAATCCGGCACCAATTAACTCATTGATTAGGTTGGGAATCGTTACAATGTTGCCATCTCTTATAAACATTGTGGTTTTACTCTGTATATTCCCCCTATCTTGTCTGATGGGTCCTATTTTCAGCTTGTGCTGTCACAAAGTGGCTCCTACATTGGCTGCAATTGCTCATTTCTTTGCAATTCTTGCCCATGTTCTAAACTTTGTTCTAATATGGGCGCTCGAAGGATGGAATGCCGGTAGAGCATTGTGTTGCTTTACAACCACAATATTTTTACAAAGATTGCTAATTAATGCCGGCAATGTAATCTTCTTAAGTCGAGAAATGAGGACAGACTATGGAAATGAGGCTTGGTGGTCTGGAAAGTGGATTGCCAAGGGTGTTGGTTTGAAATACATATTTTCCCAGCCAATCAGAGAGCTTTTTGTCAAGATCGCGGAGCTGAGTCTATTTGCAGCTGATTTCATACTCGGTCACACGATTCTTCTTTGCATCACACCAGCTCTATTTATTCCATACATTGATCATTGGCACTCTTGCATTTTAATGTGGATTAACCCCTCTAAGAAATTGGAGGGGCCAATACATACCACCACCCAAACCAGGATCCGTAGACGGAGAGCAGAAAGATATGCGATACTATACTTCTTGATTCTGATTCTCTTCCTAGGTATTATGATTGTGCCGATTATCGTTAGGAAGTATTTCGAAGGTTCTATAAATGCCTTTATACCGCAGTCGAATTTCGGACTTGTTCAGCCAAACCATCAGAACAATAATGATACAGGAGAAGAAGCACCGCTCACAGTTCAGAGAGCAAAACCGACAGTGCCACCATTCACAAAATACTGGATTTAACTGCTGTATCGTTGCTATATATCGTTGTCTTTCAATAAATATCCACGTTGTAAGTCAAAGCCTAGTTTCAGGGTCGGTAGATTGGTATTGAAATAAGCACCGTCTTAGTTAAATTTTTGACGAATAGTGCAATAAAGGTGTCGATACAGATCACTTTGAATCGTTTACTAAGATTAACATGCTTCCAATATACTTCTGCTTGATGTGAGGGCTTTCATGCCACGCTTGGAAAATGCATTTTAAGAATGTAACTATTATTTTAACCTAAAAGTCGAAAAAATATATGTATTCATTTGCAGGCTGAAAAAAAAATAGACTAAGAATTTGGAGCTCAATGAATAAATACGACCCGTACAGGAAATGGATGATTGAGTTGTGTATTACGAAACACTATCGTGGATTAAAAAGAGGTAAAAGAAGGTCAAAACAGCCTCGAGACAAAAAAAAGGCATTCAGACGTATGACTACCTATTGTATAAAACTGTAATGAATAAACTGAATGAGGAAATTTTATGTTTTGAAAGATCTCTTGGCAACGAAATATGAAATAAAATTGATTTGATGAGAACGCGTTCCTGAAGATTATTGTGAGCGGTATAAGGGAAAATTTGAATCGGAGATAGTCAAAAAAAGTTAAATGGACTAAAAATAAAATGAGGCTAATGAATCCCGTCGAATAAAGGCATGAGGTTTGGGACAGGGGAATGTGGAAAAAAAAAACCATACAGAAAGAAAGCGTGCACTATTCGGTGAAGAAAAAAGATAATGTAGAAACAGAACGCGTTACTTCTAAATATAGAAGTATAAAGAAAAGGCGGCCAATTGTCTAGAATGTATTTTGGAGAAATGTTAACGTGTTTGATAGGTTAAAGTACAATCGATTTTTATTTTTTCCCTCCATTCACCGGCAATTCAACGGACAAACAATACTTACGTAGTGGAAGCAAGTATGATGTGGGTATTTAGTGTATCAAGAAGTTGGAGAAAACCCTTCTCATACAGATGAACTACTAAGAAGCAAGGACCAAAGTATTTATATTTTCTCAATTTTTTTTTATCATGCGGTAATTTATAGTAAATTGGAATGAATATCTAGCACATGGGAGATTTTTCACTAATATTAGAAAATGTGGTACCCAAATGATATTATAGGCGGTACACAATTTAATGATAATATAAGGATTTGATCAGCGAAAGAAGGCATTGGTGGAGTATGAACGAGGCTTATGCTTTGATTCCGATCAATTTTTTTCTGGTTTCGCTCAGCCCAAGTGATGAAAGTCGCCGCTCGCTATGTTTATCTTATGAAATTTCCTAGTGTGTGCAGAAGATTTTCCAATAAATTTTCTGAACTGATTGTATTTTTTATCATTTTGCGGATTTGTGCCGGGGAGCGTCGTCCAAGAAATGCGTGTCGGTTCATTGTACTCGAGAAAAATAAATAAGTAAATACAAAGTGCATTGACCAGAGGTATTTATATTACGTTCTTTGTCAACTGGGTCTAGCTGTTTGGAGTCTCATTTGGGTATATTATTACCAATTCGTATTTCTTTTACTTTTTTTTTTTCATCTTTTTTTTCTAATCTCTATTTGCTACTCTTCTCCTTTCTATATCTTTCACTGAAACTTTTAGTTTTCTTCTTCCTCACTCAACTTCTTTCGCTTCGATCAGTAAGTTTAGCTCGTTGTTTGACTGTGAACTTTAACTAGAGAAAGATGTTTTACAGTGCACTCGCTCAGGCTGCATCGGTGTTGCTCGGTTTATCCGCAACTGCATTCGCTGACAGTAGTTTCCCAACTATCGATGTTGTCGGTAACAAGTTTTTCTACTCGAATAACGGCTCTGAATTCTACATTAGAGGTATTGCATACCAGGCAGATGTTTCCGGTCAGGACAATGACAGTTTTGTTGATCCATTAGCCGATGAAAGTTCTTGTCAGAGAGATATTCCATATCTCACCGAGTTAAACACCAACGTCATTCGTGTTTACGCGTTGAACACCGAGAAGGACCACAGTGGCTGCATGAAGTTGCTCAAGGAGAATGATATTTACGTGATTGCAGATTTGGCAGAGCCTACTCTTTCCATCAGCACCGATGATCCAGAGTGGAATTTGGAGTTGTACGACAGGTACACCTCGGTTATTGATGAGCTCCAACAGTACGACAATGTCTTGGGTTTCTTCGCTGGTAACGAGGTTGTCACCAACAAGACCAACAGTGATTCCGCAGCATTTGTCAAGGCCGCCATCAGAGACATGAAGTCTTACATGAGCAAAGAGGGTTACAGATCTATTCCTATTGGTTACGCAGCCAACGATGATGCAAACACTCGTGTGTACTCTGCCGATTACTTTGCCTGCGGTGACTCCGATGTCCGTGCTGACTTCTATGGTATCAACATGTACGAATGGTGTGGTGAATCCTCATTCTCGTCCTCCGGCTATGAGTCCAGAACCGAGGAATTCTCCAACTTGAGTATTCCAGTCTTCTTCTCCGAGTACGGATGTAACACGGTTCAGCCAAGAAAGTTCACCGAGATTGCCACCTTGTTTTCCAGCGAGATGACCGATGTTTGGTCCGGTGGTATTGTCTACATGTACTTCCAGGAGACCAACAACTACGGTTTGGTGTCTGTCGATGGTGATACCGTTTCTACCATGGCTGACTTTAAGTATTACTCCTCTGAGATTAACAACGTTAGTCCAACTTCTGCTTCCGAGAGTGCTGCCTCTGCAAGTTCTCAGAGTATGTCTTGCCCAGCTACCAATGCCCACTGGAGTGCCAACCCAACTCTTCCACCAACTCCTAAGGAGGCTATCTGCAACTGCATGGCTGAGGCTAACTCCTGTGTTGTTGACAGCAGCGTTTCCTCCGATGACTACGCTGACTTGTACTCAGTTGTTTGCGGTCTTGTTGACTGCAGCGGTATTGATGCCGACGGAAAGAAGGGTGAGTACGGTGCTTACTCATTCTGCGATAACAAGGACAAGCTCGACTTTGTTTTGAACTTGTACTACGAGAAGGAAGGCCAAGAGAGCTCTGCATGCGACTTCTCTGGCTCCGCTAGTCTCAGAAGTGGCAGTACTGCTTCTTCTTGCAGCAGTGTGTTGTCTCAGGCTGGTTCAAGTGGCCTTGGTACTGTTTCTGCTTCTGTTGCCGACAACACGAAGTCTGGTTCTGGTAGTGCCTCAGCTACTGGTACTGACTCTGCCGCTGACTCGAGCTCTTCATCCTCTTCATCATCCTCGAAGGCTGGTGCAAACACCCTTGCCCCAAGTGCTTATGGATTCTCAATCACAATGAGTGTTGGTACTCTCTTGTCACTTCTATTTTTGTAAGGACCTATGTTCTTTATGGATGCAAAAGGAAGAATCAGTGCGGTAATCTTTATACCTATTCTATTCCATGTTGTTTTCCTCTCAATAAGGTGTATGGACGCTTTTGTGGAGTAGTTCTGTGGATGACTGCGATAATGAGATGCTTTCTTCATCAGTTGAGGCTTCCTCGCTGCAAAAGTATATCATGTTCGGTCCCCCATATTGATCTAACAGCCATCACATTACTTTGAATTCTGTTGGGATTATATACATCATTGCGTATCTACGTTTTATGCTTTTTCTTCATTGTTTCCTCATTCTTTTGTCTTGATTGATTTTCTAGTTCTAACCCCTATATTTTTCGTTAATATTTACGTATACGTTCCTTTTGTTTCCAATATCAATCGATACTACTAATTCTGTTGAAAGTAAATTTCGTCTTATTGATAAAAAGTATGTTCGTTATCTTAGAGACGCTCGAGAATCGTCAGGCAAAAAAAAAAAGTCAGCCTAATGCCTAATCGAGTAAGTTTTGTGTCGTGGAAAGCGCTAACAACAGGATTTTTTCTAATATCAAGAGTAGATTTTATTTTGTTTTTTTAATTTTGCGTAAAAGCTGTGATTCTTAAAAATTATCATTAATCCCGATTTTGCTTGTACCTGGTAACTGTGTTGAAACTTCCTTAGTTCATTCACCTTGATTCGCTTCCATCCTTTTCATAAACTTATTGATTTCTTTTTGCAAAAATAATGAAAGTCAATAATTTTCTCTATCTGCACCTACCACTTTTAGTCAGCGCGGTTCCAACAATTCGGATTCATGGGAATAAATTCTTTTATGACAATGGAACCCAGTTTTATATCAAAGGTGTCGCATATCAAAAGGATACATCTGATCTTTCATTAGGAGAGATGTATGTGGATCCCTTAGCAAATGAAGCTGCATGTAAAAGAGATATTCCATACCTTCAAGAGCTTCACACAAACTTGATCAGAGTTTACGCAATTCATAGTTCTAAATCGCATGATGCTTGTATGAACATGCTTTCAAACGCTGGAATTTATGTTTTAGCCGATTTATCATCACCGAATGAATCAATCATTACTTCTGACCCTTCATGGAATACGGATATTTACAGAAGATACACATCCGTAATTGACTCTTTACAAAAATACGATAATGTTCTTGGCTTCTTTGCAGGAAATGAGGTAATTACAAATTACACAAACACCGGAGCTGCTCCTTATATTAAGGCCGCAATTCGTGATGTAAAGAAATACATGGTTGACAAAGGCTATAGAAACATTCCAGTGGGATACTCGGCAAACGATGACGCAGACACTAGAGAGAAGTCAGCAAGGTACTTTGCCTGTGGTAACGAAACAGAAAGAGCAGACTTTTATGGAATTAACATGTATGAATGGTGTGGATACTCTTCTTTTAAGACTTCGGGGTATGAAGAAAGAACCAAAGAATTTTCAGACTTGAATATACCTGTATTTTTTTCTGAATATGGCTGTAACAGTATAAGGCCTCGTAAATTTACAGAGGTCGAGGCCTTATTTTCCGAACAAATGACTGATGTTTGGGCCGGCGGAATTGTTTACATGTACTTTGAAGAGGAAAACAAGTATGGTCTTGCTTCAGTTAAAGATGGGAAAATTTCAACACTAGAAGACTTCAAGAACTTGAAAACACGGATGGAAGGTATTAATCCAACTGCTGGTAGTTACTTTACTACGAGTAAGACCGAAACAACTGCAAGCTGTCCAACGACCAACAAATATTGGCAGGTAAGTCCAGTATTACCTCCTACGCCCAATGATGAACTTTGTCAATGCCTCGAAAAAACACTTTCATGCGTTGCTTCGCATAAACTTAAAGAAAAAGAATTTGGAAAGCTCTTTGCAACAGTATGTGGAATGGTGGACTGTTCTGAGATTACTTCAAATAGCAGCTCATTTGGAACCTTCTCATTTTGTTCTCCAAGGCAGAAACTTTCGTTTGTGATGGATAAATACTACAAGAGCCAGGAAGAAGAGGAAACGGCATGTAATTTTAATGGGGCTGCAAGTATTGCAAGAGTGTATGGTCAACCAAAAACTTGCTACCAAATGATTTATTCAGCTACGGCAACTCCAGATGAAGAAGAATCCGATAAAGGATATACAAATCTTTCAGCATCTCTATCTCCGGTTTATACTAATACCATTTACCTGTGTGTGATCTCGGTGACTATTGGAATCCTTACCCTTTGTGCTACCCTTGCTTAAAAAAAGTCCATAATCAAGCAATTTGAATTTTCACTAAAACTTCAAAGATTTCATTTACTATTCATCGTAGCTCCTAATCGATACTTAGCATTATTTAGTACACACATATCTACCTCACCATGAATATTTCCTGTAGCGCCTTCTTGTCCATCACTGCCGCACGCTTTTGTTTAATCCACTTGGAACGAAGTGCCATTTTACTTTGAAGAACAGTACCCATTTGTTGTGTTTCTCCGGTCTCTGAATCGCTAGTGGTATGGTATTTTCTCTTTTTGCTTGAACTGTCTCCTTTATCGTTATCTTTTGATGATGAATGATGATGATGATGGTGGTGGTGATGATGATGATTCTCATGCTTATCACCTTGAGATTTCTTTTTCTCTTTTTCAACTGAATGACTATGCTTGTGATGTTTCTTCTGACTGACTTTTCCATCTAATCTAGTCTTCTTTGACTTATGATGATGGTGTTTATGGCGATGCAATCGTTGTTCATCTTCATCCATTCCTTCCACTTTGCTTATCTTTCGTCTTTTGCACAACGTTTCCTTTGTAGATGACTTTCTCTTACGAGCAGATTCGGTTTCTTTCTGTATCATTTTTTTCTGTTCTTTATCCCACGTGCTGCTCACGGTTTCACCTTTGACAAAGTCAATTCCCCATCTTCCACTTATTATTCTATCCTGTCTCTTCTTTTCAACTGCATCATTAATCTCATCTTCATGACCATTTAAACGTCCCAACAACTTCTGAAAATTATCAAGGTATGTATTTCCGTCTGCATTTATTTCATTTCCATTCACGCTCTTGTTTCTGCCAAGATCTGCACCCAATCCCATATTGTCTCTCTTTATCTTAACTCTAATATGCGAGGTTATAGAATTGCTCACTTTACCCAATCCATGACCTGGTTCCCATCCCATATTCACAAGATGTCGATGTCCGAATCTCTCTGTATCACGAAACCAGTTCGTATTTCTAGGATCGAGCCCAAATTTCTGCTTAGTTCTTGCTGCCGCTAATCCCATATTTTGTGTTGTAATACTTTATTGACAAAACTAACCCTGCTTTTCTACAAAGAACTCTGTTCAGTACTGTTACATGACATCAGGTGAAATAAAGATCTTGCTTGTGTTCCAACTTAAAAAAAAAAAAAAAAAAAAATTTTTGCTGAAATTTTAGGCAGTGCATTGTCTCAAGATTTCTAGATAAGAAGCTAATCTTGCATCTAGCAAACCTTCTGTTTGCAGGCCTGTGCACCGATATCGAGTTTCAAGCCATTTTAATCATCGAGATGAATGAGTGTGAGAATTCTAAACATGTTTTCATAAAAAGCTATCAATTTGACACGTCACTATTCTATATGTTACTGATTGTATGTGACCACCTTCATAATTCAGTGTAGGGATGTGTCGAGGACATTTGGGTTGCTGTAGCGAGAAGAATTTTTCAGCGGTAACAATAACACAAACAAGCATTTTTTTTTTTTTCACCGCAAAAAAATAAGTGAGGCGAAAATTGTAAACATTTCACGTTCAGGCTGGGAAACTTTCTTCAAACTAGGCATAACAATTGAAGAAAAGAGGAATAGTGAAGAGCTCAACAAGCTTTTTGAGAAGTCTTATAGCTGATCATTTTCTGTGGACAACAGTGAACAAAGTTGGATTGTTCGACTTTTGAGGCGATTTCAATTCAGATCAAGAAAGAAAGAACGAAGAAAGAAAAAGCCAAGAGTTAAAAGCATACACGAGACCACATACAACTCAGGGAAAAACACAATTGATAAAGTTCAAGAAGATGTCTGGGATCCCGTCAGAAGTTCAACAGACATTGAGCGAGCTCATGACTGGGCTCCTTTCTCCAGACAATTCGATTAGGTCACAGGCGGAGGAATGTCTTCAAAGAGATTGGACTAAAAAGGAAAATGTTGATGTGCTACTGGTGTTTCTTGCACAGCAGGCAGCCCAAGGCAATGGTGATACCTCAAGGGCGTTTGCAGCAGTCTTGTTTAGGAGATTTGCCATTAAATCACCTGTGGGGCAGGGATACTCTGTTACAGACCGTCAGATCGATTTTGTGAGTGATGGTGCAAAACAGGAGGTGCGTAACTTGTTGTTACAGGGCTTTTCGTCGCAGCAAACGAACGGCGTTCGGCATAAGCTTTCAGATGCCCTTGCAGAGGTTTCAAAGGACGAGAGTTTTACGTGGTCGGACATTTTGCCAACAGTTGTGCAGGCAGCACAAAATTCCGATCCAAACTTCAGGGAATGTGCATTCCGGATCATCACAAACGCTCCGCAGATCATGACTGGAGGTGTGCAGCCCGGTGGCAGCAAGGAGGGCGAAACGCAGTTTGATCCGTCATTGTTGAAGATGTTCCAGCAAGGCTTCACTGATCAAAACGATGCCGTTAGAATTGCAGCATGCACAGCTTTCGTGTCGTTCTTTGAAAACATGCCAAAGACGTACTGGGGCTCTCTCGCAAAGCTTCTTCCAGGCCTGTTGGACTCATTGCCTCATCTTTTGGAGACGAAGAACGAGTCAGCCCTCTCATCTGTGCTCGAGTCCCTTATAGAGCTAGTTGACTTGGCTCCTAAGATCTTCAAGCCGATGTTCCCAACTTTGATCTCATTCTGCAGTGCTGTGGCGAAGAACAGGTATCTCGACACGGATGCAAGGCTGTCGGCGTTGGAGTTGCTCACATGTTTCTGTGAATCGTCGCCTAATATGTGCAAGACAGAGCCAACTTATGCACCAGCCATGGTTGTTGACTGCTTACAGCTCTCAACAGAGGTCTGCGAGGACGATTACGACTGCCAGGAGTGGCTCGAGTCGGAAGATATCGAGGAGGATGAGGATGAGGAGGCTTACAATGCTGCGAGATTGTCCTTGGACCGCGCATCGTTGAAGTTGGGAGGTGAGACGTTAGCCCAGCCTCTCTTCCAGTACATTCCATCGATGCTGCAGTCAGCTGACTGGCATGAGAGGCAGGGTGCACTCATGTCGCTCTCATCGGCCACAGAAGGCTGCAGAGACGTCCTGATTACGGAGATACCAAAGATCCTCGACTTGATACTTCCATCGCTTCACGATGAGCATCCGAGAGTCCAGTATGCTTGCTGTAATGCACTAGGCCAGATCTCGACCGATTTCGCCGACGTGATTCAAAGAACGGCCGGAAACAGAATCGTCCCAGCGTTGGTTTCGATGCTTACAACGAAGAACGCTGCAAGAGTTCAGGCCCATGCAGCTGCGGCACTTGTGAACTTCTGCGAGGAGGCCAGTCAGGACATCCTTGAACCATACTTGGAGTCGTTGCTTTCGAATCTTCTCACACTCTTGCAGAGTGCCCCCAAGAGATACGTCCAGGAGCAGGTCATCACCACGATTGCTATTGTGGCCGACTCGGCCGAGAAGAAGTTCCTCAAATTTTATGACACCTTGATGCCGTTGCTCTTTGCCATCCTCCAGTCCGGAGACAGTACGGAAAACAGGCTTCTCAAGGCCAAGGCCATCGAGTGTGCCACGTTGGTTGCACTCGCAGTTGGGAAAGAGAAGTTTGCGCAGAATGCCGGAACCATTCTTGAGATTATGACCAATCTTCAGCAGAATCTCCAAGGAGACGACGATCCTGTCAGAACGTACCTTGAGCAAGGGTGGATCCGCGTTTGCCGGTTGGTCGGCAAGGACTTCATGCCGTATATGCCGCTGGTTCTACCCCCACTCTTGGAGCAGGCCCGTGCCATTCAGGATATATCGATCGTGGAGGATGAGGATTTGGATGAGATCAACCAGAATGAGGACTACGAGGTGATCCAGCTCTCAGGAAAGCACATTGCTGTTCACACGGCTGTTTTGGACGATAAGGCCGGGGCCATCGAGTTGTTGAAGAGCTATGCTGACGTTCTAGGCGGCCAGTTTTATCCATACGTGGATGAAATCGCCCGGCAGATCGTCTTGCCCGGTTTTGACTTCTACCTGCACGATGGTGTGCGTGGAACGTGTGCAGTGACTCTTCCCTCGCTTCTCCAAAGCTGTATAGAGGCCACGGGCGGTGCCAAATCATCCCAGAGTGTGGAACTCTGGACACAGATGGCAAACAAGCTAATACACCAGCTGTCGAGTGACCCGGTTCCAGACTTGCTTGTGGCCTACTTCTATGGAATCACCAAGGGCCTGGAGTTGATGGGTCAGAACGCACTTTCCGACGACCAGCTTTCGTCGTTTGCGAAAGCCATCAACACGTGTTTTTCGGACAGTTACGAGCGGATCAAGGCCAAGGAGGGGGGAAACGACGAATACAACGAGGAGCTTCTTGATGAGGAAGATGATGACTACACAGATGAGGAGTTGTTGGAGCAGATCACGAAAGGGTTGACCATGGTGTTCAAGAACTCCAAGGAGCGGTTCCTACCGCCGTTCCAGACGCTTGTCCCAACTCTTGCCACTCTCATCAACGATGACAACGTCTCGTTGCAGATGGCCGGAGTATGTGCAGCCTCGGATTTGGTCGAATACGGTGGCCAAGGCTCATTCCAGTTCAAGGACTTCTTCATGAACCCGGTCGGCCAGGCTTTGACATCTTCAAATGCCGGTGTTCGGCAAGCTGCCGATTACACTGTTGGTGTTTGTGCCCAGCATGGAGGCCCCCAGTACATCAGTTACTGTGTAGCATGCATCCCTTCCATGCTGCAGATGGCTTCAATTCCAGATGCCAAGGCCGAGGAGAACATCGGAGCCACAGAGAATGCGTGCTCTTCAATCGCAAAGATTATTCACTCGTTTGGCTCGCAGATCCCAAACATCGACCAGATCATCGATGGCTGGTTGAAGCTGCTACCAATTACCCAGGATGACGAGGCTGCTCCTTACGCTTACATGCTTCTCTCCGAGCTCATAGACAGACACCAGCAGAATGTCTTCTCGCAAATCCCAAAGGTTTTGGACAGCGTTGTTCAGGCCCTCTTATACGCTTCAATTCAAGGCAAGACAGCGCAGAAAGTTGTCGACTCTACTAAGAACTTGCTAGGCTCCATTCCCCATGACCAGGCCATGGCGCTTTTTTCCAAGTTCGATAACGATGCCAAGACCGTGATACAGAAATGGTTCTCTTGAGTTGGCCGCTTACGTTTTGTAATTATTGACTTATTATCTCAGCCCTTTTCGATGATCTTTACTTTACTTTACTTCTGTTGCTGCTACTTGAATCGTGCCAAACTTCTTACCTAGACTTTTTGTACTTTTTGGTATGATTTAAGGCGTGCTTTGGATTACTTGCTTTAATTTTATCTTCACTCGGGAGTGCTACTGAGAATGTTTATCTCGTTGTACGATGTACGGATGTTTGGACTATAAGATGGGGGATAATGGCTTTTGATATTAATTACTGTAGTCGGGTGCGTGTGATTACCTGGTTTACTTCATTTATATCATTTATATGTTCTTACTATTTTAATTTATCCATTGAAAATCGAGTCTTTATCTAAACATGTATTTATTATCTGCATGCTATGGTATGGTATGTACAGCGTGTAGTTTATTTTTATTTTTATTTTTATTTTTTTCTTTTTCCGCACTAATCGCCCCCTCATACTTCATGGGGAAATCTGCAATAGATCAAACCAGAATAAATTAATTAGGCATTACCTGTCCATTCCACTCGCAAGTAACGCTTTGTAACAAGTTTTGTATTATTTTACTCAAACCTGGTATAGTTCCGATCAATAGTGTTTTATCAGGATTTGCTAACCCAATTCAGTGCGTCACTACCTCAATTCAGTGTTTCAATCCACTGGGTCTATTCACTATTTAAACAAAGCATATCGATAACCAACAAAAAATGTCGCTTTTGATGTCCATAGTGTTTGCAGTACTTGTGTTTGAAATGACACTTCTTGCAATAATGCTTCTTCCACTTCCTCAGGGTATGCAACGATCGCTTGTTACCACTATCGATTCCCTTTTACGAAATTCACAAATCAGGGTGGGCTTAAGTTTTATCGCCCTAATCGTATCTTTGATGTTCTTTGATGCCGTGAAGACTTCTTTCCCACATAAGGATAGCTCGTTTGCTGCCTTTAGCGCCCAAAATTATCCAGTTACAAAGACCATTGGCCAATCAATATGGGATGTCAGATCGAAGAAGTTTTATGCCCACAGAAATATGTACATTACAGGTGCAGTTCTTTATTTAATGGTTGCCATCTATTTCAACGATCTTCTTTTATCATCCATCGTGAGAAACAAAGAGAAACTCATCAAAGCAACAGATCCGAAGGCAAAGCAAACCGAGAAAACCAGCTCGATCGAGTATGAGAAACTTCAGCATGAACTTAAGCTCAAGGAAGATGATGTTGCAACATTTAAGAGACAATTAAATGGCATGCATGCTGAATACCAGAAGAAAGCGGATGATAGTACAAAGGTGGCCGAAAAAACCGAGAAAACTACAGATGAGAACAAGAAGCAGAAATAACGGGTAATCAGCCAATACATATATATAAGAAAGTCGCATTTTCAAGGCATATCGTAATACAAGAGTTCATTTCATTATTCAGTAGAACTAAATTCTTTTCTCTCCATGTTGTAGTCAGAGAGATTCCCATTAAGAAAGTTTGTGTCATCATTAAATGAAATGGAACTCCAGTACTACTTGCAGAAATAGCATGATGCATATTGATAGAATGCCCGACATCCTTGTCTAGCGTATTACCAATGCTAACGTGTCATTTCTGTAGATATCAAAGATACATGTTCTAATAGCCCGGGCAAAACTGTTACAGACGGACTATGTGAAGAAAAAAAGTGTGTAGCAGAAAAGCAGGAATGAAAATTTTTGTTCCACACACATTTCAAAGCGTAATTTTAATTTTTTTCTTCTTTCTTTTTTCGAATGGGACTTTTACTATTTATTTTTTCGGTTCGCCATATAATTAGTAGGGCTGGCTATCAAGCACACTCCGAGGGTTATCCTTATTGAGATAGATATTAGGTCGCTTTGGAGTGGCAAATACAGCAGACATACCTGTTTAACGTGTATTCCGATTTATTACATTTGGAAGCTAATATACATCTTACCTACTTTAGGAATATATCCTTGAACTATTGACAATGCAGGGATTTGGTGCCAAAAGATACGATTTACCGGCACCTTATGGGCTGAGGCCGAAAAAGGGAAGAGTGCACCTCCGGAAGATGAAAAAATTGGGCAAGAACTACTTCACAACACCACAAAGAAAGCTAATTGGCTACATTATACTTCTAGTGCTCACGGGATCGCTTATATTTCAGATTGTGCCCATTTTCAAGCCTGATACTGCAGTTGTTTCATATGAACTTGACACAGATGACGTTGGTGGAATTGGAGACGCGGCCGTGCAAGTGGACAATTCACAGAAAGCTGATATTGTGGGGAATGAGCAGGGAGAAAGCTCGCATAACGATGATGAAGATAACGATGATCTTCTCAATAATCTTGATGCGAAAATGAGGAGGTTGGAAAAGGAAAGGAGAAAGCTCAACAAGAGACCAAACGCTTTTAAAGGAGAGGCCGCAAAGAGAAAGAAGAGAGTTGTCAATCTCGACCGGATAAAGGTGGATGAAGATGAGCTAAGAAGGCGTCAAGACTAATAAATAATTCATCATGCATATTGGTGAGTACGTGTATTCTACTTTCTAATCCTTTTATTATTTTCTATATACAGCTTTGGTGGATGACTTTTTTTTTTGGCATGCAGTTTAATTCAGATTTTTCTTTTACGTGGAGAGAGAAGAGAAATTAGAGTTTCATCTAATGAGTGATACCTCTCTGATGAGCATCAACTCGTTCCTGCCAGATTGTTTTACCTGTGCAGTTACAAACGTACTTGTCGTTTTCCCAAGCTCCGGCACTCCTGGCAACCACACCACAGAGAGAGTCAACAAAGGTCTTTTCTGGATCTTTCGATATAACAAACGACCGGCCGACTATGTCGGATATATCCAATGGAAGCTGCACAAACGAGTTTCCCTTATACCCGCCATTACAGCTTTCCAAATCCTTCTCCGTAACGTTGATTGGAGGAAGCTTATATAGCACTTTTCCCGTGCTGAGGGCGCCGTCAGTCAAGTTTCCAGAAGCCCTGATTCCCGGGTAATATGTACCTTTTTCAACACCGGTCATAGTCAAATCGACAAGAGCCTTTGTAGGACTGATTGCCACAAACCTAGCAAGACCTTTCACAGGTGCAGGCTTGTCACCAGGTGCAAAACTCTCCAAGATGGAGACAGCGGCAGAGTTCGGCTTTCCGGTACCTCTAATAATGGCATCTCTTCCAGTTGATTGTATTGCCTCGACAATCTTGGAAGGAGCCACTGATCCAACAATCGAGACTCGGTTTTTTTCAATATCGCCCTTCACACTATCAATATCCCCCAATTGTTTCACTGCCTTCGTAACGGACTGCACGCATGAGTCGCAGGAGAGTGGCACGTTGTAAACGGTCTGAAAGAGAGAAGTATGCGTTAGTATTAGTAATACAAATTTGGAATATATCCTCAGCCTCACTTACTTCGAACGAATCAATCTTAGTGGATGACATATTGATTTTTCTTGTACTGCAAGCTCTTGAAGATCTTGGAGATACTTTCCTTGTTTTTAGATTGTTTGAATGTATATGGTGAAGAGGTTTCTTGCATCTACGTGAGGAGGACAATACAATGAATGTCGACTAGTATTTATATGAATCGCGATTTTTTATTTTTTATTTGTATTTTTTTCTGCGGTCTTCTTTCACACAGTTAGTTAGTCAGCAGCGTCATACGAGTGATTGCAGAGTTTACGTAGAGCCTTTTCCATCAACACTAAGTTTAAGTCAATTTGTGTCATCAAGGATCATAGGGTGAATCTGATTTTTTCCTCCTTCCATCAATTCTTTGTTAGACTCCGGGACGATTGTATATAGCAAAGCACCAAGCATTTTTAAGCTGGTGGCACTTTTCTCCACATTTCCCAATCTCCCGACCAAGAAAAAGCTTTGATACACATAAAGGTGGTTCATTGGCGTAGGAATGACATTCAACTTTGCTACAATAAAATATACGCTGCGGCAAACGGCGATGTTTCTCTCGTGGGTTCCCGTTTTGTACGTAATCAATGAACATGTGACTTACGTGGGGATAGTAGAGGGTTCATCGATGAAGCCAACACTGAATCCCGACTCGAACGGCTCGAAACTCGATCACGTGCTCCTCTGGAAGTGGGGGTGCAAGAATATAAACAATCTACATCTGGACGATGTCATATTTCTACGATCACCGATCAACCCTGAAACCATCTACGTGAAACGAATCAAGGCGAAGCAGGGAGATCTAGTGGTTCCCAGGTATCCGGACACTCGGTCACGTGTCCTTATACCGGTGAACCATCTCTGGGTGGAGGGAGATAACGTTCATTCGATTGATTCGAACACGTATGGCCCTGTATCAAGCGGTTTGGTGCTAGGGAAGGCAACTTACATAATATGGCCATGGAAAAGGTTTGGACCCATTTCAGGTGGAGGACGTGAGTGCAGGAAGGCGTATTTGGATCGGGAGCTGCCGCCGGAGATGGCCGAGGTTGCGAGGATGGCAAAAGTGGAAAAGAAGGGGAAAGTGGAAAAGAAGGAAAATAAGGTGGAAGTTGGAAAGAAGGCAGATTAAAGCATATTTGATAGATAAGGTGATCTACACACATGACTGAGGGTGGATTGAACAGAATTTACAATGCCGCTTCGATATATATCCATTTATTTCATATTCAAATCTATAAATAATAAAAGCCGAGTAAAGTGAAAGAAAGCGTAAGATAAAGCAGCATGAGAGAGCAATTAATTAAAATGGGAAGAAAGCCACGGAAGAACTACAGATCCTTCTCATCGTAGTTGAAGCCCGGTCTCCTGATGGATTTCGTGCCATACGTGAAGCATCCAATGGTCTCAGAGCGCCTGTGGCGTCCCTCCTTGGATTTCGATCTCCCCAGACCAGTTTCGGGCTCCTCCGGGATGGTATCACGGCCGTTTTGCTGCTGGGAGTAAGACTTCACGTGTCTTAGGCGGGAATGGGAGTTGGGCTTGCCCTGCAAGAAGTGGGGGCTTCTTTTCAAGGGAGACTCTTCACACAAGTTGTCGAGATCGACCCTGTGGTTTCCAAAGCCTCCAAATAGCCCAGAACCGGCAGGATTGCCGGAAGAGGTGTATAGAGGGTGTTCATCATCGCCAAAGTAGCAAGTCTTCTTGCGGAACTTGTCTATGCCGACTTTTGTGCTGCCGCTGAAGTCGAGAGACGAGCATGAAGTCAGCGTGGTGGAGAGAGAGGAGCTTCTCTTCAGAGAGAGGCTGATGCTGGAGTTGGAGCTGGAGTTGGATGGCGAGAAAGTGGAGGACGAGCCGTCAAAGGCGGCGCAGGAGCTTTTCCTGCTCAAGTTCATGTTCAAGGAGGAAGAGTAGGAGCTCTTGCGGCTCAAGCTGAGCTTGTTGTCCCGCCTCAACTTGTCGAGGCCTCGCTCACACTCGTCTTTGAACTGTGGATCCTGCATTTCCACGTAGCTACTCCGGTCGGAGTTGCCGTCCGAGTATGACGACTCCTGCTGCCCCTCGGCGACAATGTACTTGTCGTAGTACTTCTTGTACCCGCCTTGGAGTATGAGCACGTCCGGGTAGTATAGTTCCGGGTAGTTGTCCTTGTTGAGGCAGCGGTCCCAGTTACGCAGGTTGTTGGCCATTAGCGGGCCCCGGCGGGACGAAAACTCGCAGTGGAACACAACCAACTTGTGGCTTAAGGACGTGAAGTGGCTCGGGGACTGCTGGACGACCTGCGAGGGGAAAAACGCATGTTCAAGCTCGCTTTTGGATGAAATGTTAACGGCACCATCGATGTGGCCTCCCTGGTACTCGTACTGAAACCTGCAGTCGACGACTACAAGCTCGTCAAACTGGCCTGACAGCTTAGGCGAGGCTGCACTTCTGCCTCTGTAATCCACGAGAAGCGAGTGAAATTGATCCACATCAATTTGTGGGATGGTGCAGCCGTCCACGTAGAACGTCTTGATGCCCGAGTCCGCCAGAACGGAGTTCTCCCGGCCGAAACCCACCAACGGCTCAGTTCCAGGGTTAAGAGAAGTTGCTGACCGGATCAGCCTTGGCACCCTTGGTCTGGCACCGGGTCTTCTTGTCTCCCCGGTAGCTGTGGGCGACCCCAAGGCGCGGCAGGAGGCCAACCTGGCTGGTGACCGGTGGAAGAGCGTCGATTGCTGCCGGTGTAGCCTGTGCTGGATGTTCGATAAGCCGTGTTTTTTCACCTCACTGCCCATCTCCAGGTACCCGGAGGCAGCCACTTCGCACGACGAGTAGCTCATGAGCGACGTGGCCCGCCGAAGATTGTGCCTGAGGCGTCCGTTTGGCCTCCTCTGCTGAAGTGGCGACCCGTATATCTCCTGGGCAAGTGTCGAATCGTCGCCCATCGTCTCGTCGGCCTCAGACTCCAATTCTGACGACACGTTCGCCCTGTCCTCGCTCGAATGATCGCTGTCCTCCTCGATCGCCTCGTTGTATGCCGCCTCGAGGTTCAAAACCTCAACCGAGTGGCTTGTGCGAAGATTTGGTGTTGAACAGTCCATCGGCAGCTGGATCCCTGGCTCAAGACCTCTTTCTTGGCGGTGCACGGTCTCGTGCATACTTCCGTGGCGGCTGCTGCGGTTGCTGCTGCTGTTGCTATTGCTGTTGCTATTGCTGTTGCCATTGCTGTTGCTGTTATGATGACTATGACACGAGGACGATGATGATGATGATGTGCCACCTGTCATCAACCCAAGTGCCTCCTGGAGCCCGCGACTCGACGACGACGTCGACCGCGAGTGTATCTTGAAGATCGAGCCGTTCGACGAAAGCGTCGAGTTCGACCGGGACCGATTGTGATGATGCTGAAACGGGAAAGACGACCTGAAACTTGAACTCGACCTTCCTCTGACATGCCGCCTAAAGCTTGGATGCGACGATGCTGGATCTGCAGCCTTCGTGCAACCTGCATCCGTGCCGAAAAACGCGTTCTCTTTGTTGCCGCCCATGTCCGACAGAGGTAGCACACTGTAAGTCCTGCAACCTTGCCGTTTAAAGCCGGCACCAGGCTCTCTGGGCCCAGAAACGGCAGAACGCGTCCTCCGAAGCTTCATTGACGCGTTAAACAACGGTGATCCCATCAATTCTGCCAATGTAGACGTGCTCGTCGGCTGAATTGGCGACATGCCACTGCATACTTCACCATCTGGCCTGGAATGTGTGTAAGGAGGTGTTGGTGTATCCACTTCCATTCCTACTCTGTGCCTTGTGCAATACTGCTGGTGGTGGAATGGAAGCTTGCAAATACTGTTTGCTTGAACTTCGTGCGAACCTTTTTCGGCCAATAACGACTATTCCAACGGGTGAAAAAGGCTTGGTTGGGGAAGATGCTAAAAAAAATTCACCCTGTGCTTTTTTCCAGACCTCCGCAAGAATGACGAAAGAGAAGGAAAAAAAAAAAATTTAGAAAAAGAATATAATGAGATCAAACAAATTTATGAAAAATTAGCCTCAAAGAAGCACCCACACAAGCAAAAATGAGGGCTTCTAGTTGTTCGGATTGGCTCAGCTGATGTTGTAATCTCGATATTGCAATTCGGTTCGGTACCGGACTAAACCTCAATAAATTAATTTAATTTCTCTTGCTAATCTATCGATTCCAATCGATTTCTGCCTTTGCGTACCACGATATTACTTTATTCAAACCTGTTTCCACACTTTCTATACCCGTGTGATGTGATTCTGGCCACCTTAGCCGACCTGTCACAATATATTATCGGGCGATGAAATTAAATAAGAGAAATTTCGCGTGCCTAGCAAGCGAACTAACTCTGCAAAAAAGGTTTTTGATTCCTTGTGACTGGCTTAAATGTGCAAATTATATAATCTAATCTGAACACTCAACCAAGACTCAAATACAACAAGCCACCGTGAATCGTCCACCTAGAATAATGATGTATGTACCCAAAATGTATTCCTAATAATGGGGAAGCTCAGGGAACGAATAACGAGTGTTCTTAAATAAAGCGCGAATTTTACTCTATTGTTTTAAACCAGGCGTCGGAATGCGAACTGACCTAAGCAGGGGGGAGCGGAGAGAGAGAGACTATTTTCCTTCAAAAATTGAATTATTCTGATCCCAACTTGGACACCCACTTTACCGCAAAAGCAAATGCTCGATCTATATCTTTGATCTGATAATATCACAAACCGTTTGACGATGATTAATATTATAACTGTCTAGACTCTTGATGCTCAACGCAATCGATTCTCCCAAAAGCTTTTTTTTATTTTTTTTCTTGTGACTGCTTGTTTCTCACCGCTAGAAAAAGATCCTCCTCACAATGATGCTTAACAACTAGTACCAGTACTGGCCTTAAACGGTATCAATGATGATGCAAAA
>ERZ746981.69-NODE-69-length-94057-cov-14.907268_pt1 | contig 94057 bp, 52 predicted proteins | sample MGYA00374948_ERZ746981 | MGnify/ENA primary metagenome ERZ746981 (study PRJEB28757, sample SAMN06711160) | food metagenome | host: microorganism | place: China:Harbin | collected 2017-01-30 | study: EMG produced TPA metagenomics assembly of the Analysis of Microbial...
AGACTTCGCGGACGATATGAAAAATGAAAATAATAACAAATAGGGTAGAAAATCTCACTCTGTAGGACTCCACATAATAGTCAGCGGGTTGAAATAATTTTGAGTGGAGATAATTTGTGCATGACAACGAATATTCTTTTTATTCACAACATGCAAGTTTACTTCAAAAATTTATTTAGATCAAGGCTGCAAAGTAAACCAGAGAACAGTGCGTTCATTTAAGACAGGAGAAAGATACATCTTGAAGATATTTCCCTAAAATCTTGTACATAGGGGAAACAGTGTCAGAAATCTTTCCGGAATCTTCAAATTGATCTTTACCAAACGCATTTTTGCCCAAGGAAGTTGATACCAGGAACTGAAGAACGGCAAAATGTTGAGAAGTGGCGTGGCAAGAAGCACACAGCAGGCCCTTATTAGAGGCTCTGGGCTGAGAAATGCTCGTTTCAGTTCAAAAACTATATATAACAATATTGCCTCAATCAACGCAGGGGCACGGTACATGCAGAAAAACTGGAATGTAAGACAATTTCAAACATGCAGCAGTGCAGGGTACCCACAGTCGCCAATGAAGGTGTTTGTGGATACATTCAGAAAGGAGTGGAAAAAGAGTACAGAGCTTAATGATCAGATCAAACAGCTTAAGAGTGCTACTGACGAGATGGGAGACAGTGAGGCATTTAAAAAAGCCAGGGAGGCATATTTGAAGGCACAGAAGCAGTCTGGAACTATTGCAAAGACCGCTGCCAAGGCTGCAGAGGCAGTTGGTGGTGCAGCAGCAAAAGCATGGGATTCACCAGTTGGAAAAGGTGTCCGTAAGACTGTAGAAGCAACTGCAGATGTTGCCGACAAGGTGATCGAGCCTGTGAGGAAGACAAAGGCCTACAAGGAGGCAAAAGAGGCGTACGATGAAGGAGCGTCGTATTATGGACTGTATGAGACGAAAGAACAGAGGAGAAAAAGACGAGAGAGGGAAAAATTGAAAGAGCCAAAGACTGTGAAGGCCAACGATGATGCTGGCATGTCAGTTGTGGCTGTGGATGCAAAACCAAAGGAGAGCTTGAAGGATAAGTTCAAACTGGCGCCAAATTCGCCTTTGAAGAAGGCTAGTTCATTTCTTAAGGAGAAATGGGAGGAGGCAGACAACCCACTTCTTGTTTTGATCAGGAACGTTGGCCACAAGATCAACAAGCTTTTCGCAGAGACCGAGAATGCGAAAGTGGTCAAGGCTTTCCAGCAGATGGATCCAAACTTCACAGTGACGAAATTTAACAAGAAGTTGCGTGAATACATCGTCCCGGAGGTTTTAGATGCTTACGAGTCTGGAGACCAGAAGACACTAAAGAAATGGCTTTCGGAGGCACCTTTCAACATAATAATGACGCAGCAGAAGCAGCTTCACCAACAGGGTGTTATAAATGACGGCAGAATCCTCGACATCAGAAATGTTAGTGTTGTGGCATACAAAATACTCGAGCCAAATGAAACTCCCGTGCTAGTTACAGGATCAAGAGTGCAGGAAATCGTTTCATTCAGAAATGCAAAGACTGGTGCCGTGGTTGCAGGATCTGATGAGGATATAGTTGTGTCATCATATGCAATGGTTCTTACTAGAATACCTGAAGAAATGGATGATCCAGTTACTGATGGATGGAGGGTGCTAGAGTTTGTCAAGGGTGGCTCTAGAACGTTTACCTGATGCGATATTTCATAAATTTGTTTTGCTTCTTTCTTTTTTGTTCTTCGTTATCGTTTGTCATTAATTGTAAATAGTGGTACAAATTAGCCATCAGGTTTCATCATATCCTGTTACCTATAATATGTTAAGGTGAAGCATCCGGGCGTTGTGTCTTTTATAAAATCATACTTTCTGTGCGCTAATATAGTGCGAATTGACCATAATGCATTTTTCATAAAATTCTGCATATCAGCAATCCACTTCTTTTTTATAACTTCCCGTTGCATATTCCAATATAATCCGAATCAACCACTATGTATCTTTTCATAACGTACTCTTCCACACAAAATGCTAATGTATCATACTGCACATCCACATCTCACCTTCCTATAGTATACTCTTCTTCTTATTACCTTTGATCCGCTTCTTGAACGTGACTTTCAACGCTGGCAGCTCTCCATCTTCATCATAACCACCATCGCCATCAAAAGTAGACCCACTTTCTTGATTGAAGTTCCAACTGCTAAGCTCATTCTCAAACGCTGACTTGCTTCTGTTATTTATTGCAACTACAGGAGCGTTTGACTCTTCAATATGCCGATCCGGACTTTCTATCTCCTTCTTTTCTCCCTCAGATACTTCACTCCAGCCATTAAGATCTGCGGATACAAACTCTGCCTTTTTCTTATGTAATTCAGCCCGTTTCTTGTTGAAAAGTTTACTTGCACGCCTTGGTTTTTCAACCTGGCCAAAATGCTTTTCTCCCATTTTTGATATAGAATGACCATATAATTCCTTATTTGCTACATTTAGCTGCACTTGCTCTTCTTTATACTTCTTTTTCATCTTGTATATTTTGTCAGACAAGCTCCTTTTGTGCTTGGAACTTGCCTCATGGCCCTTTTTCATATTTGAGTCCACAAACTAGTAATATGTTAGTAATATGTTGGTAAGGCTGGAATTTGCTGAAAGAGCAGTTACTCTTTCTACCTACCGTTCGACATATCTTACACCAATACCTCGACATAGTGGGATATGTATCTTTTATTTGAAATTGATCGAGAGAACCTCTCTACTAACTTCAAGTAATATGTGACCTGTGCTGAAGAAGCGATAAGAGATATGGATATGAAAAAAAATAAATTGAGTGAAAATATGGATACATGTGGCGACAAAAAAGTTAGGAGGAAACAACTTTTCAGTAGATTAGTGTGTTTTATAAAATACTGGTTTTACAAGTACACGTTGGAAGAGAAACCTTTCACCTCAAACTATGGATAAGACAAGAAATCCAAGTTTGAGATTCAAGCGCAATGTTGATGACAGTTTGAGACCACGACATCATCACCATCATCGGCATCATCACTATCAAGATCAACAAAATAATAAAAGAACGATCCCAGATATTTATCAACAAGCTTTGAAAAAGGAGAAGGATGATGTGGGAAAAGAAGAGAAGGATATAATTTATAAGGATAAAGACATATTGGCCGAATATACTGAGAAGTTTGCTATTATTGAGGCTCCTGACTTTGTTCCTTCGGATGATGAAAGTTCCTTAAATGCGAACACAATCAACAGAATCAAGGGCAAGGATGGCCATATTAATTTAATTACGGGAGAGGTGATTGATTCTAAACAACGTCAAAAGGGATTTGAGGCAGTTGAAATGGACGAAAATGACAGTAAAAACACAGATGATGGTAATACTTCAATCCAGGCAAGCAAACACAACAAGTCTATTCTTGATGTTGACTACACATTCGGCGATAGGGGAAGTAACTGGAGGATGATAAAGCTTGAAAATATCATTAAAGAAAGCAGATATGGGGAAAAATCTGTTGAAAGTGAGGCTATGAACAGATATGGGGATTTAGCATTATTCTACATAGCAATGGAAGAGAGGGAAGAATTACAAAGAAGAAAAAGGACCAGAGACAAGTCAAAATGGGTATTCAAACCAACAGGTAGAATTGCACGAGAACATGGCTTGTTATTGAATAGGGCACTAGAAGATGATGATTCCAAACAGGAAAGAAGTGTTAATAAGAAACAGGTGAATGAGGCTCGAATACAGATGATGAAAGCAAGAATACAAAAACAACCTGACTTTAAGGATAAAGAGGAGAAATATAAGGAGTTGAAGAGGAAATATGACGAGGTATCTGATGGAAAACCGATAAACTCAGCTATTTCCCCAAATTCGTTGCCCATAACAGAAGATGAGATGTCAGTAGAGCAACTTGCAAAAAGAGAGCATTTAATGGGCTCTGAAGAATTCATGAAAACTACAGCGAAGCAGTTGGCGGCTGTGAAATCTTTTGATAATGCTGATTTAGATTCCCAGGATGAAATGGCATTCACATTGGCAAAACTTGAAAGTAAGAAGAGGCCAAAGGACAACTTAAAAGCCTTAAAAATGCTCATGACAAATCCAAAACTTGCAAAGGCAATTTCACATTGCACGTACTGCCTCACAAACAATAGGAGTCATCCACCAGTCGTTAAAAGTACGCGGAGTTTTTACTTGAGTCTAATGCCAAGACCAGAAGTCACAGAGGCAGGATGTATGATTGTTCCATACGAACATATTCGAAACTCACTAGAATTGGACACGGACCAAGCAGATGAGCTTAAGGATATGATGACAGAAATTTCTCTTTTATATTTCAAGAAGTGGCATAAAAACGTTATATTTTACGAAAACTCGGTTTCGGATTCTAACCACCTGACAATCAGGGTTGTTCCATTGCCGATCAGCTATAAACCGGATGTGATCAAGACATACTTTGTGAATGGTATACTTGAACATTATGACGAGGCCACAAGTACCCACAAGCCAGTAATAGACACTATGAGTGAAACAGGCCAGAAGTATGACAGTCTTATTGCGAAAAATGCACCTTTCTTCCATGCTTGGTTGACAGCAGAGGGTGGTGTTGGTCATATTGTTGAGGATTCTAACTGGCCCAAGGGTGATCTTTTTGCCAGGGAGATAATTGGTGGAATGTTGAATGTGGATGAATTTGTAGTGCATTTAAAGCTCAGATTTGTTCGAGATGAGGACTTAATAAAAAAACTAAGGGCTGGTTTAGGAGATTGACAGGGAGAGTATGCGTTTGAAGGTGGGAAAATATAATGATGAAATTGAATGAGAGAGATATAATAAAGTAATCATATAAAGTAATTAAGTAAATAAGTAATTAAACGATTAAGCAATTGAATTGATTGAATTTGGGGGTATGAGACGGAAAAGCAAAATGAATAGAAATTGGAAAGAGTGAGAAAAAGACGACATAATCTAATCTACTGAGATACTCTATCTAAACAAACAGTACTCACACATGTACATCAAAATGGTTAATGTGATCAAAAAAATTAAATTTGGATGAAATATAAAAAATACATAGGGCTGCTAAGAAGCCAGCTATGCCTTTGTACAAGTTTAACACAGAACAGAAAATAAAATGAACAATACAGTTTCTAGAGAAATCATCTATCATTTCTTCTCTTCCGATTTCTTTGCATTCACATTCTTCTCATTCTCCTTCTTCTCATTCTCCTTCTTCTCATTCTCCTTCTTCTCATTCTCCTTCTTCTCCTTTTCCTTTCTCTCCTCCTCAGCCTCCTTCTCAACCTGTTTTCCAACCCGCTTCTGGACCTCAGAGTCATCATCCAAGTTCAACTTATCCTTGACCAAGACAACATTATCCTTCTCCTGAGCACTCTCAGCACGAATCAAGTGCTCTTGCTCCTTAAGAACATTGATACGTTGGGTAAAAGTAGCATTGTCCTGATCGACGTGCAATTCCTGGGCATGGTAGAATTCGATAGGAAGTGCAGTTAAAACAGTCTTCAAGGCCTCATACTGGTCAACGGAACCATTTGGCTGATCGTAAGTGTACGCATTGACAAGAATGGCCAAAGTAGATGGCAATTTATCACGAAGACGCAACTGGAGCCAGTTTTCGAGCCAAGTTCTCATCTGCTGAGGTGTTGCCGTGTATGTTTTGATGCCTCGAGAAGCACAAGCAACCTGGAGCTCCTGAGTTGTCAGACTATCAACACCCTCGTAGTCGATAAGTCTGTCATCAGCCTTAATTTTGAGCATTTTGTGCCTTATCCTGTATCTGAGGATCTGGTCACTTCCATACGGCCGCAAGTTGATGAACTTGGACATGGCCGTGAGGATGCTTCTCGAACAGTTATCCAAGATCAAGTCATCTTTGAAAAGTCTAGCGACTCTCATTAGTTGCTCTTTCGATATCTGGTCCGCTTTGTCATCCTTAAACTTTGCCATGAATTCCTTGAAGTCCGCTCTCTGCTCATCGGTGATATCAGTTGGGAGCATCACTTTCTGTCTTGAAGATCTCAAGACGTGACTCACTTTGGTTCTCGTGTTTCTCAAAATCGTCATTTTCTTCTCCCTATCGAGCTTTGACTCGTATGTCGATGGAAGCAAATTTGGGAAGAGCTTCAAGGCAATTGGGAGTAGCAACTCCGCAAAGGGAACAATCACAAAAAAGGCAAATGGGAACAATCTGAGGGCATCTGCAATCGTTCGCTGTAAAAGACGATATTCACGACGCGTAAGCTCGTATCCAGTACCCATTTTGACAAGTAAACGACAAGAAACCTTAATCTCCATACCAAGCAACTTTGTGCCGTCCCAATAATGCTTGAGTCCGGCCTTGACACGAGTCATAAGTGGCGGTTTAACCTCTTTTGGCTTTTTTTCAGCTGCAACAACCTCTTTTGAGTCTGATTTCGAATCCTTTTTGGCTGCATCTTTTGCTACTGTCTTTTTTTCCACCTTCTGGGCATCTCTGGCCACCGGGAATGTCGAAAATTCTCTTAATCCAGGAACAAAAAGTGCCGATGCAGTAAAATTTCTTTGCATATTCGAAATTCGCCTTGGTACCACACCAAAAGGCATATGTGCCCTGCTCAAAACTCGGCCAGGATGTGATGGAGCAACAAATCGCATCAAGCTCATTGCAGGTTTCCAACCAACCGGCATCCTGGCAGTTATGCCTATAGTTGCCAATGTCTGGAATGTATTAGCTGTTCCAGGCATGGTTTAAAACACGCTGTTAGAGTCTAGAAAGCAGAAGAAAGACGAGTGGCAGAGTGAAAACTGTACACTATAAGCTTCCTGTGAACTTTGTGGGAGAGTTAAAAGATTTAAATGTGTTGAAGAAGGCAAAATGAATATGCTCTTTTTTTCCAAAAAAAAAATTGGCAAATAGATTGTTGGCCTCTATTTATAAAATCCATGAATCAGATCGCATTAACCAGAGATCGATCGCTTTGGTTATTTTCAGCAAATGTGTACTTTTTTCTTGAGAAAAGAAAAAAATAAATAGAAAGATAAAATTTTTGCTTCCCTTTTTTTGCTTCCTATTTTTGCTTTCCTGTTTCATTCCGATTTTCCTCAATTGTCATTCTAATCCTTTAAATTATAACTAAACCATAAGGACTGACACAATAGCCCTTAATATCAAATATTTTAGTACGCTGGTTCTGCATCTCTTTGTTCTAGGCCAACACGGTTCATATGACAAAACATAATTCCATTATGGTCCGGAATAATTTTGCATTTGATCACGTGCCTTGGTCAGTTATGCCAAATACTGCCGTCTAATGCAATAGAGGTAAGAAGTATGACAGCACTCGGAACCAGAACAATATTTGTTCAGATACCGGTATTTAGAGCAGGTACATAAAAACGAAAATGAATCACTTAAATAAAAGATGCTTTCCTTAACTTCGTTAATGCTCTGACCGTTAATCAAATATTAAATGTTAAATTGAATAGGTATACCTTAATACTGCACGGGGAGGCTGTTACACTACCATTACTTTTTGTAACATATTCTTATGGCTTTTGTTACACATTGCCATTACTTTATCACATATTACTACTACATCATTATATATTGCTACTACTTTGTTACACATTTTACGGATTTATTACTTCACCCGTTGCTTTCTTGTGCTATCATTTTGCTTCCAGGCCACCGCTCTCTCATTAACTACTTTCTCCCCGGAAAATTTACCGCTCTTTTTTTCACTTCTGGGGGGGACACCGCGTGAAAAATTGTGCGAGGAAAAAATTCGCGCTGTGTCCGAGGAGGAAAGTTACAATTACTTAGTCCTACTAAGAATAAATGTACAGTACTTGAACTAAAATAGAGGGGAAAATATCCATAAGAAGCAAAAGAGAGCAAGAAGAATATATTTTTGTATATATTCTTGTACGAATTTTCAAAAATCCTAAACATACTAAAACAAGACTGGCTTGTTCAGCAACTCACAGATGACATGTCCCTCTGCTTTTATATGCACGGATGTATACAGCTTCACAGTCACCCTCACTACTTTTCTTGGGCTTTTCTACCCGCACTTAAAAATTTGCATTGGTTTTTTTTTTTTTTTCATCTTTACCCTGTAGCCCGAAAATTCATTTTGTTTCCCCTCGTATCTTTAGGCTCTGCATACTTACTCACGAAAGCAAGTCAAACAGTGGAAATCGGGCTAAGGTATCTGAAATGGCCGAGGAACATAGTGGGACAACAGAGATGGATCGTTTCCCGAAAGTCAAAGAAGAAGACGGGAAACATGGATCGCACGAGGAAAATGGATCTCACGAAGTTCATCATAAAGCACCTTTAAGGGCATCCAAGAAGGGAAGCCGAAAGCGGAGAATCACCGTGGAGGATATACAGATTGCAAGGGAGACCGCGGAGCTTTTCAAGTCGAACATTTTCAAGCTCGAAGTGGACGAACTTATTAAGGAATTGAAGCTCAAAGACTCGCATTGCAAGTTGATGGAAAGAGTGCTCCATAGGCTTCATGATGTTATTCAACAGGTTCCAGAATCAAAAGAGATGACTCTAGAGGAAGCGACAGGTCATTTTGCACAGAATAAGCAGATGAAAGTATCGGTTCCCTACCCCGACCCCAAACCAACAGCTCTCAATTACAAATTTCAATACAGAACTCCACAAGATATATCGTTGGTGGGATCGTTTGGGATCAAAGCTGGGATTCAGCAGCCTGCACCAAATGGAATGGTTATCGATGTGGCGTTGACTATGCCGAAGGAGTTGTTCCAGAAAAAGGACTACATGAACTTCAGAGCATTGTACAAAAGAGCATTTTATATTGCGTATCTTGTCGAGCAGATCGTTCCATTGACCAAGAAAGCCGGGCTACCTCTGAAGTTTGTGTACGAGTATGCGAATGGGGACGTTTTGTGCCCAACTGTGAGGCTGGAGCCGGTCAAGAGAGACAGTAAATCAACAAATAAGGGTAAACAGGAAGACACCCTTTACTTTGATCACACGGGATTTTCAATCAGGCTTTACGTTGCCTTTCCTGACGATGTTTTTGATGCTAAGAAGCTGTTGCCGGACAGAAACTGCATTCGAATCAAGGCAGATGGAGTCAGCATCGAGGATTTGCCACCTACTCCGCTTTACAACTCATCGATTCTCACTTCTTGCAGCTACAGCTGCTATCTAAAGTATCTCTACACATCGAAAAAGATGGCCGAGGCATTCCGGGATGCGTGCGTTTTGGGCAACTTGTGGCTCAAGCAGCGTGGTTTTGGATCGAACATGAATAGCGGCGGTTTCGGACACTTTGAGTTTGCAACCTTGATGGCAGCTTTGCTTGAAGGAGGCGGAGAACACGGAAGCAAGGTTTTGTTGCATGGATTTTCCAGTTACCAGCTTTTCAAGGCCACAATTCGGTACTTGGCGACCCAGGATCTTTGCGATGATGGTTATCTCTCATTCTTTTCCATTGTTGGAGAGCGCAGCTCCGTTTACAAGACCGGAGGCTTCGGTGTTCCGACGATCTTCGATAAAAACACCAAGATCAACATTTTGTGGAAGATGAGTGCATCGTCGTACGGCCTTCTTCGGCATTATGCGGATGTCACCTCGAGACTTCTTAACGATGTTGTTGAAGACCGATTCCAGCAGACGTTCATCATGAAGGCGAACAGTCCAGTGTTGCAGTACGATGCCTTAGTGCAGATACCGCTGGCAGTGCTCGGGAAGGAGCAGGAGTGCTTTGGGTCGTTGGAGAAGATCTCATTTATCACTTTCGACAAGTACGTGTGTGCGAAAATATCAAGAATCCTCGAGGTTGCATTGCGGGGCCGTGCCGCGTACATTAATGTTCGTGTTAGGCGGCCAGTTTTGGACACGTGGTCTCTCGGACATCGCCGGCCGTATTCTGAAGTGTCGAACAGCACAAAAAGCATCGAGATAGGGCTGATTTTGGACCCGGCGGAGTCTGAAAAGAGGATCACTAAGGGCCCCTTGCACTCGCAGAAGACCGAAGGTGAGAAGTTCGCTGCTTTTTGGGGGTCAAAAGCCCAGGTTAGGAGATACAAGGATGGAAACGTCCAGTACAGTTGTCTCTGGCCATCATCTACGAAGGAATCGCCAACAATTACCGTCTTACGGTACATTTTGGACCTGCACTTGGCACATTCCGGGGACCTCTCGGACAACATAGTTGTGAATAACAGCAGGTTCAATTCTTTGCTCCCCCGTCCACTTACACCTGCCATCAACAATTCGCACCCGCTAATCATGCCTTCGCACTTCCAGGAGCTCCGGGCATCTTTTGACAGTCTTTGCAAGATTATATACCGGCTGGAAGACCTACCGTTGGCAGTGAAGTCGATTCTCCCTGCTTCTCCGGCACTAAGAGGAACTTCGACACTTGTTCCGGTTCCGTTTGCCGTGACCAATCCAGACTTCTTCAACGAGTGCATCTTGCAGTTTGAGAGCTCGACTCGTTGGCCCGACGAGTTGTATGCGTTGGAAAGGACCAAAACAGCCTTCTTGTTGAAGATAAGCTCGTTTGTCGACAGGCACAAGGGCTACAAGTGCGTGTTTTCACACGAGAACATCATACCTTACATGGCAAAAGACGTCATGACCAGGCTTAACGTGCTAACTCCGGAGGGATACGGCTTCTCCATAAGGGTTTTGACTGAAAGAGACGAGGTTTTGTATCTCCGGATCATCGAGAATGCCGATGCAAGGCAGAAAAAGGCTGCCACAGATGCTTATCTTGCCTTTATGAGGCATTTCATGGGCAGAGTCAAGCACCACAGGGCAATGAGCAGCCTGGTGACTCGTTTCCCCTTCTTTGGGCCCACCGTCAGGTTGTTCAAGAGCTGGCTGGACTCTCAGTTGCTGCTTGTGCATTTTCCCGACGAGTTGGTCGAGTTGATCGCCATTCAGTCGTTTATAGACCCAGCACCATTTTCTGACGAGCCTTCGAGTGTTGGTGCCGGATTTCTGCGCATTCTAAACTTTATAGCACACTGGAACTGGCGGGAGGATCCGCTCATTCTAGATCTTTCGAAAAGTCTCGAGGAAGGCGGGGAATCAGACGCTATTGATGCTAAATTCAAGGAGACACAGGTTGCAGGAAGGAAAACCGGTGCTCTTAGTCCGCAGGAGCACAGAGTGATGTACGAGAACTTCACAAAGCTCCGGAAAGACGATCCCAACGGAAGTCATGTGCAGATGTTTGTTTCCAGTCGCGAGGACCCATCCGGAAAGCTGTGGTCGACGAATTCCATCGGAATTCCGATCATTTCGCGGCTTACCGCACTTTCCAAGGCTGTCATGGGCCTAATTTCACAATCCACGCATCTGGACGACAACCTGATCAAGCTGATCTTCACACCTGCTTTGAAAGACTTCGATTTTGTGATCGAAGTCCGCAGCCCGTTCGACTTGAGAGTGAAGTCGGGAGTTCTTCCTCGACACACTTTCAAGAACTTGATCCATCCTCTGCAAGACTTCTCGTTTGTTTCCGAGTGGTGCGACCCACTCCAGGAGTACTATGAAGAGCTCAGAGCACGATTCAGCAACGTGGCAGTGCTGACATCGCACAGATTCACCTGTCTAAGTGATGAAGAGAAAGGAACCGGAAATGTGATTGCTGGAGTTTTCAATCCGGCTGTCACTCGCGGGAAAAAGAAGTTCCGCGTCAATATTGGTTTTGATATCAAGCCAACTGAGGACGAACACGTTGAGTGTAATAAGGAGTCTATTCTTGGGCAAATGGTAAGGTTAGGCGGCGACTTGGTTGTCTCCGTTCACCAGTATCATTGATGGTTACAAATTAGTATTTGTATGTTGCTATTACATCATTTATACTGCAACATTATTACTATACTATTGGCATTATATTAATACTATACCGTTGGCATTATATTGATATTATACCATTGGCATTACGCAGCTCACAACACATACATTCTAGAGATACTGTTTTTCTAATTGAATTTTTGAAAACCTTTTCGACCCTGCACCTGTTCGAACCCGGGTCGTTCCGGTCGGACAACTTAATATGTATAATAATGTTTATCATGCTAATAACATAGCGTGGGTAATTATCTGCTGTATAGTGATTGGTAGCTAGTTTGTGGGATAGTAGTAATGAGAGAGGGAAATGAAGTTGGATAAAAGAAAATTGTAGTAAGATAAACAGTAAAAAAACAGTGCTAAAATAATCAAATAATAGTGGAAAAAAAAAAATAATAATAGTGGAAAATATAATGGCTAAATGAAATAATAGTGAACGCAATAGCCAAATAAAATAAATAGCTCCCTCCAGTACCATCTCGCTTTATATGAAAATCCACCATGTGATGTTTTACAACCCAACCGTTTAATTATCTCCGAGTTTAATCATCTCAAGTTTAGTATAGAAAGACATTGCTGGAACTGTAATTTACTCTGACATGCAGCATTTTTCGTTGTACTTGTTAACACAATAACTGCAACACACAGAAAGCGAAGATATGAAGATCAAAACTGAAAGTATAGGAAAGGCACTCGGGAAAAACAGACAGAAGATACTAAAGGAGAAGAAGACGGAGGAGCAGGAAGAGTTTATGTCGTCCATCAATATAATATGCCAAATGGTACTTGTTGTTCTCTATTATGCAGATAATTCCGTATTGCTTCTTTTGCTTCGATCATTTGTCCAATTCATGATTAGCCGGCCGCCGAACACACTTGAGAGTATACGAGGGGCATCCTCTGATTGGTCGAATATGTCCACTCCAAATAAAAAGCTTCTTTCGCAGAAACTTTTGAGTTTAATCATGTTCTCCACGCTTGTGGTGTTTATGTTGCATATACTTGTGTACTGTTGGCAAGACCTATGCAGGGGTGAGCCAAGCGACGTTCTGGATGATGATTATAGATATCAGCATGGATATATACTTTTGGCGTTTGTTGGTGAGAGGAGATTCACCTCTGCATTTGCCAAAGCACTATATCTTATCTCATTAGATTTTTTGGTATTTGCTGTTCAATGCATCATGTTCTGCATCAACTACAGCATTAATATGGGTCTTTCCGAGGGGATTGAAGTTGCCGATCATGAAGAGGAGGCTGGAAATGAGGATCGATCGCCTGAGTATGATGGCTTGCAAGGAAACCTTCTTATATATAGCTTTAGCCCGATTTCTATACTGTCGAAGGTGATCAAATACACAAAAGAAGAAACTGCAGAGGAGGAGTCGGCAGAAAACGTTGATAACAATGCTGAAGATGCAGAAAATAATCATTTTGGCACCGGCTTTGGATCCATGTTCTCAAGTAATGTCAATAACCCATTTGAGAACTTCGGTAGACTCCATGCTGGAGATATGGTTTGATACGGTTAATATTCAACGAGCTAATGAATGTACTAAAAATGTAAGTAATACCGTATGATGGGTAAAGAGATAGAGTCATGAATATGTAGAGGTGATTAACCATGAAAGTCACTTAAGTAACCATAGAAATCATTTAAGTGGGCTTTTATTTATCTTACACTGTTTCCAATTCTCATATCGCACTTACATTGTATCTAAGCCTTACGTCGAGTTTGACATCGCCTTTAATTAATTTTGAATTGTTTACACTCAAATTTGGATCTCTTTCAATCCATGGATATACCTTTAAATCTAGTACATGAATCATGCTTCAGCTTTCAAGTGTTGGCCTCATTCAACATTACCAATTGGACAGTTACGGAGATAGTCAGCCTTGTTTTTAAGAACTCTGACACTCTTAAAGAAGATCTCCTCCGGCAACATTGCACCAGTACTCTCAACATTGAAGATAAAGTGATCCCTGATCCTGCCCAACTTCACCTTGCCGTTGAATTTCTCGTGTCGAAGAACTTCCCTGGAAACAGTATCCTTTCTGGCATCCTTCACATAGGCCTCACCTTTATCATTAATACCAATAACACCTGATGGGAAGCAATCCTGGAATTCCAGGGCATCCTTTCCTGTTATAGGTTCCTTGATATCAATCAAAGGTAGCAATCTGTAAGAGGCAGTTGCGACAGGTGAGAATTTGGCATGATCTGCACCAATTCCAAGCACACAATGTGCTCTTAAAGAAATTTCCTGACCAGGACGAAGTTTGGCCAATAGAATATTTGGATCACAGGGCACCACCGGATGGTCCTTGAATGTCTCAACCTGCCTTCCCTGGGGTTCGAACTTCAAGTCCTTAGCGTAAACATTGGAGTTCTTGTATAAATTTTCTGGCCTGTTGTCTCCTTTAACTGCATTTGGATTCCGGGTGCAGCTCACATTTAAGCTTAAAACTATGGTGTTCTCATCCGTGAATTTCTCTTTTTCCTCCGCATTCGGATCCACCCAACTGAGAAGATCTGGATCCACTTTCAAGGGCACAAGTCCCAACCTGTGTGCAAGAACTTCATCCTGGATAACTGATGTATTGTTGAACATGTAAACAAACTCTATTGCCACACTTGGGACCTCGGATATCATAATTCTTCTAAATGCGTTGGCGATCGAAGTGTCTAGTCCTATTAAATCAAAGTTAGCTGTTCTCTCTGTGATGTATGAAATGTTTAGTTGGAATTTCTTTTTGAAAGCTTCTAGATCCCACGCCTCACCTATATCTTTGGAATAAGCTGGGAAATCGTTCGAATGGGTGTTGGTAACCCTATCGCTCTCGATCCCAATAATGTTTGATCCTAGTTTTGGCATATTTCCTTACTGATTGTGTATATATCCTATCTAGATGCTTGTTTCTAGTGTTTCTAGGAGAAATCGATGGTCCTAAACAAGTGCCTTTAAGATTGAACTAATATTTTCAAGATAAATTTTTTTTTTTTTTTTTTTTCAACTTTTTTTTTACTTAACAGTGAAATTTTTCGCACGCTGGGAACATAGTCTTATTCTACTTCTGAACTTTAACATCCGTACACAGAAGTTTCTCCTTGCCCCAGTTAATATGTGCCAAAATAGAAGCCAGACACACATATCCTTTCTCGTATCTGTCAAGGCAATTAACACAATATATGCACACTACAAGGCATATCTTAGCGTTTATTGAATTTTTAGGTCTTTGAATTTAGGTGGGATCGCGTTATTTATCTTTTTTGTTCAATTATTTTCTTATCTTGCATCTTATTACTGCTCATTTGATTTGTACATTCCAAAATAAAAATCAGAAAGTGAAATAAATGAGCGAGCAGAATACCAAGCAAGAAAACAAATCTCCTAAAGAGGAAATTACACAACCAGTTCCAAGACCAATAAGCGATGACGATGGGCTAGGCTTGCGTGCAAGGAAATTAGCCAATCGCAGCTCTTTATTGCTTGGTATGAGCAGCAGCATTTCGACAGAAGAAGAAGTAGAATCTGAAGATAACGACACACAGAAGCTTCCAGATTCTGGAAAGAGCATATCAAACAAGGCAAGTGATCAAGAAGTGGCTTCTAAATTAGTGCAAATCCCGAAATTGCCACCAAGAACTCCAAATCAGGCGACAGATGCTCAATTTGACACTCCTAGGAATTATGGACTTGATAGAGTTGCCGGTGAAGCATTTGAGTTGGGATCTCCATCAAAAGATCAACCTGCAGACACCTTTTCAGATGATGATTATGGTGATGAGCAACCACTAATTGAAAAAGTGTTGAGTAGTCTTCTTAGAGAGAGGGCTAGCGAAGTTGATGATGTAATTCACAGCATACCAGAAAAGCTTCGGGTATCAGGAGAGGAATGCTTGAAGAAATTACATTCCAGTGATGAGCTGATTGAGATTCTGAGTGAGGTTGAATCAGGGAACTTTACGAATCCGGATCACGAGACCGTTTTTTCTCTGATTTTGGGCGGGTTTAAGATAGCAGACGAAGTTGAAAATGCAGATATCACAGGTTTGAATGCTGACCTATTCAAAAACACAATAAAGTCACTCTCGTTGACTAAAGAGTTTAATGAGGATCAGATGGTAGAGGATATGATGAAAATATGTTCAATATCAGGAGAAGAGTCTCCGAACCCACTTGTGTGCTATATCCACACTGAAATCCACTCAATTAAAACTTGCCTAGTTCTTGAGTTGCTTATGAGTAGATTTGTCACTTCGAACAGCGAGTTCGAATTCTTGCTTCTGCGATCGCTAGAGACCAGAAATCCACAACTCATCGTCAAGAAATACAACTCTGGAGAATTATCATTAGTAAAACTAAAAGATTCGATAGCCTCCGGCAACATTTGGCTGGATCTAATCACTAAGGTAGAGAGTTCAGGTATGGGTCCAGAACTTGTGAAAAATAGTGTTGTTTATGGATTCAAATCCTTGATAGATCCTTTGGTCACGTGCATTATTTCCCCAGAAGATGAAAAATTGACGGATTTGGCAGTGCAATCGGATCTATGCAAGTATCGCAGAGAGTACTCCATTATTAAGGAAAATTCCGATGCATTTTCTACCGATAATACAATAGTCAAGGAAAGACAAACATTGGAATTTTTCCGTGAGGACTTGAAGAAGAAAAAGCAATCCTATACTGACTTGCTGAACAATTACAAACAGCTAAATGAAGAAAGATTCAGCAACGACAGTACCCTAAAAAAGCTTAAAATGGAAAACGAGGAGCTTAGGAAGAGATTGGATGATGGCAAAAAGGAATTAGGCTCTAAGCTCTCGGACTTTGAAGTTATCAAAATAAATAACGATAAGAATGAAGAGATAAACAAGATGAATGAAAACTTGAGGCACGAGATAGCCAGGGTCAGTTCCGAAATAGGTGAGCTCTCGTTAAAATTGAAGAAATAAAACACGACGAATATTATTACGATTATGCTCTTCATATTCATGAGACAAAATGTAGAATTGGTGATGAAAGGTTTGATGACTGCAATTGTTCGTTTTTTAAAAATCTGGCCTTTTAATAATACTATTTGGTGACAAGCCTAAGCCAAGAGGTGCAAGCAATTGAAATTAGGTTGAAATCCGGATCAATATGTCGCATTATCTTTAATCCGAGTGACTATTACGTCATAATGCACACAGTTAAGTCATAATGTGATTGATGTATATACAAATACACATATATAATTTTTTGCACAGGGCCGTGCAAGGCTGTGCAGGTAGCAATAAAAACACGACATCTCTTAAAGCCGGAGGGGTAGCTGTTGGTCGGGAGTTAACTATTCGTATTATGCATTCAAATAAATCTTAGTAATGGCATATATTTTATTGTCAAGAAAATAGTGCTACTTTAAAGGTAGTGTAGAGGAAAAAATATTAGAGTTAGGTAGCTGAATCTTCAGAATTGATTATTGAACAACGAATTCTGAACATTGGGCTTTGAATATTGGACAATAAATGAAATTGTAATATTGTGTATTACATATTGTGGTGATTGTGATTAATAAAAATAAGAAGAGCATGAACAAGAGATATGAGGGAGCATTAAGCTCCGGCGCTTAAATGACATCTTTAAGAAAAGCACACTTGGAGTTATTAAATGGACTATCCGGAACAAACTCAACACATCTGAAACTTGAACGTGGTATGTGATTACTTAACTCTTTAATTCATCGGTGGATGAGTCTCCTTCTATTTGAAGCTATTTTGAGCAAGATTACAGTACATAAAAACCTACTAAATTGTAGGCACGTAGTAAAAGCAAATAATGAAGCAAGTAGTGAAAGCATATTGCGATAAAACCTATGACATAAAAGAATGATAGTAAATGGACAGTTCACATTAAGTCATCAAGAATATAAAATAAAATGAAATAAATCGAAAATAAAAGCTAAATACATACATCATCACTCTATGTGAGAGACAGTCTCTTTTTGTTCTTCCCATGAAGAATTTGTAACAGCCATCCGGTGGGTTTCGTAGAGAGGAGGCAACTTCTTGATCTTCCGGCGTAGAATATGTCTCTGGAAACCATTTATTAGAGCCTTAGTCTGGTAAGAGGCATGTTTGTAGGTAGGAACATCAAAGACATCATCCAACTCTTCTAAAGTCAAATTCTTAGTTTCAGGCAAGAACCAAAGCACCAATAGGAAGCCAACGAAGTTCCATGCGGCATACCAGCCAAAGGCACCTTGTGGCTTGAAAGCCTTCAAAAGAGAAGGCCACGTGAGAGAAAGAACAAAGTTGAAGAACCAGCAAGTAGCGGTTGCAAAAGACATGGTAACATTTCTGACATATAGAGCGGCACACTCGGCAGAATAAGTGAATGGAACAGGGCCTTCAGACGAGGAGTAAACGATGGTAAAGAGATAGATACCCAAGGAGATAACTCCAACTCTTGCTTGCTTTTCAGACTCTGGAATCCAGAATGAGAAGCCGGCCAAAAGAAGGAACACAGCCATGAGTGGGAAGGAGAAAAGAAGCAATGTTCTGCGGCCAAACTTGTCGATCATGAAGAAGGCAGGAAGTGCAAACACCCAATTGAGCATACCAAAGCCCCAGGAGGCAATAAGTGCACTTCTTTCGGAGAATCCAGAGTCGACGAATATACTGGATGAGTAGTATGCAATGACGTTAATACCGCAGAATTGCTGCATGAACATGCACACCCAGGCACCAAAGGCACCGTTTCTGTTTCTCCTGACGGTAATCATCTCCTTGATCTTCCGGAAGAACGAGAGATCACTCGAACCTTCCTCCATGATGAGAATACTGGCGTAGAATGTGTCTCTTGCAGCCTGAAGCTCGGTCGAACGAAGTGCTAACATGGACTTAAATGCGTCCTTATGGCGATTCTTTCCCATAAGCCAACGGGGAGACTCTGGGCAGAAGAGAATCTGTCCGGCAAGAACAATTGATGGAAGCATGGCTGATCCAAGCATCAATCTCCACGAGAGACCTTCACCAATGCCATGGGCAGGGATCCTGTAGAAGGCCAAGGAGAAGACGTAGCCAAGCATAATTCCAAAAGCAGTCCATATCTGCCAGTTCATGACCAAGCCACCTCTAATTCTGGCTGGGGAGCTCTCGGATGAGTAAACCGGCACAGTAGTGGTGTTTGGACCAATGGCAAAGCCGAGGAAAAACCGCGCGATGAACAAATGCCACCAGGTATTCGTTAGGGCAGACCAGAGACAGGTGAGAATGGCAATCACACAGCAGATGAAGATAGTACCTCTTCTGGAGAAGCGGTCATTCATCCAGTCGGTCATCCAGCACGAGATACAGCTTGCAGACAAGTATGGGGCGCAGTTAACCAAACCCTGAAGCCACTTGTCTCGGTCGGAGTCACCACCAATGCCAAAAGCCTTTGGATAGTACAAGTTTGCACCGTTGATCACAGTTTCATCCATTCCCTGCATGCATGCAGCCATGGACGCTGTGCAAACCAACCAATACATCTTCCAAGGAAGAGCCCAAGGGTGTTGCTCCTCCTTGTAGAGCGACTCCTTATCCTTCTCCGAGAGAAACGTCATCGAGTTGTATCCTCGAGGATCTCTTGCAATTGCTGCAGCTTTGGCAAACAAATCTTCATCCAAGCCGTTTTTCTTACCATAAGCCCGGCCCATGTTCATCACCTCCTCCTCCGTGTAGTTGGAGAGCAAGTTAGCTCCGTGTCCATTGCCATTGTTGTTGATGTCATCTGCACTGGAGTCATCAGTCAATTTTTCTGGATCCACCGACGAGTTGGCCGATCGGTTGTCAAAAAGACCGTTTTCCTCGTGCTTTGTGTTTTCTTTTGGTGTGCCCGAGGACGTTGACATTTTGGGAGTGGTTAAAATAAGTTTTTAGGTTGCTATCTGAGTTTTTCAGTGTGCTTCTTTACCTATCTGAGTACAATTGTACCTCAATGAGTGATTTCTTGGTTTTGAATCGTATTCGTATTAGGCTTTGGGATCTTTCCTCTAGTCCGGCTCAAATACTATACTTAAACACTTCTTCTTATATCCCTATAGTATACCTAAAGTTTCTGTATATGGATCTGTCTAAAGTAACCAGTTAAAAAAATGTGTTCCTGATTAGGTATTTTTTTAGCTGTGTCTTGAAGTTGATATGGTAAAAAAAGAAAATAGACAAGCCTCTAATCAAAATCATGAATTCACTCAACTATAGGGAAACAACATCCCTTTATATACCCGAAAGACGGAAATATGTGCCGAAGAATCCCCCGGATCATATAACATGTTCCTGGACCTCACAAACAACTTGAAGCACAGATTACCGTAACTCCGCTCACTGCCCTAATGAGGATGAGGTCATATTATGGCTCTTATTTGTGGGGAAATTTTTACCCAGACAATAGGAAATTTTGAAATTATTTATTTCTGTTCCATAATGCATGTCTAATTGCCAACACACATAATGTTTTTCTTGGTGCCATTGTTCCATCACTTGCTTTGGCTGGACTTCAAGCTAAGGTCTCTATTTGAGCTTCTCCAATTTTTCTCCATCTTTTCTCCTTCCGTAATTTGTTCTAGTCTCCTCGAAATTCTTCTTGGCATGCCAGTAGGATAAGGTAATCTCAACAGATTCTGGTATATTCTTCTACTTCTTAATAGACACATTCTACATTTTGTAGCGTAAAATATCCACATAATTCAAATTTGCCGTCCTGGATCCCCCAGAATTCAATCTCCTTATCACCGAAGCACATCCCTCTTTCCTTTGTCAATAGTGTCTCATGCCGATTTGCTGACATTACCTGTTTTTCTGCCTGACTACGAAGTTGCCGTTTTGCAACTTTTCTCCGGCATTGTTTCAACTAGTGCTGATTTCTGATTAAAACAGAAATTTTCTCCGCGCCAATATTTTGGATCTAGGTTGAACCCCCTAAAAACGAATAAAGAAATAAAGAAAATGAAATTCGATAAAAATCAAAATAGGAGTCCGCTAACCAAGGCAAGTCCCTAGATTGCTCGTTTAATTGCTAATTTAACCCCTTTTTTGCCCCTATGTCGAAAATTTATCCTCTTATTCCATCACTTAATTGCAGTTTCCCGCTTGCTTTGGTCAGCATATCCTCAGTCCTCTAATTATGGCGGCTAAAATCTTAGATTCATCCGTATTGAATTGGTGGTAAAAAAAAAAATAAAATCGAAAAACAAGGGGAAAAAATAAAATATTAAAAATACCAGTCTCCGTCAGTTCATGGAATTCCGTAGCTTTTCAGGGGTAAAAATAATAGTGACTAATCAGATCCCAAAATGTCCGACTTACGGAGTAGCGAATTATGCATCGCTAATTGGGCCCGTCCCCTATTCAGAAACTTCTGATCATTAAAGTTATATTCTTAAAAAGATTCATATATAACAATCACCGGGATTCTGGAGACTGCTTTGTCTTATTCTTTGATATGCAGTCTCCTCCACATTTTTATTTCTGGTCTATTTCTAGTGGGGAACTGCATTTTCTTTGTCAAAATATATTTGTTACGAGTTTATAAGTTCACAGAACTCCGACTTTCGTTCTATTTTGGAAATACGTTGAATTCCATTCTATTATTGTCGGACATTTTTTTATTCTTTCTTTTGAATACTAATCTCTTCTGATGATCATTGCGAATGACTCCGAATTGATTTTGTTTCTTTTGAATCTTTTTTTATTTTCTGTGTTTACATTAAACTTTCATGTTCGTCATTTTACTTTTGTTCTTTCTTTTTGTCAACGGTAATCCGCGTCTAATTTCTCTACCAGACAACATCCATGGCTTTTTTAATGTAATGCCTTCCCATACAAAACTCGAATCAAATGTATTTTTGCGTTTATCCATGTCGGTCAAACGGATAAGTTGATGACATTACTGGCTCTTATGTTGTTCATTTTTTTTTACTTCGAACATTGTTCATTATCTATCATAAATAGATTTGACAATTACGATCTCCCGATCGACATCAACTCTTTATCAGGTGATAATTGTCACATGACGTAAGCTGTTTTGATACCGGTGGCAGGATATTTTAATGAATCAGTCAAAATCTACAATTGAACCATGGGTTGGTTGTTTATTGAACATTTTTGGGATATTTGCTTGCCTCTTCTAATGCCCTATTATCTTCTGCACGTTTGATAATTCATGAAATGTATCCCCATAAATGAAGCTCATCGACAGATGAAAATCCAAATTAGCCTCGATGCGCGAACACGTAATCTGAAAAAATGATGATGAAAAAAAAAATGCGGGAGAGAGCGAGGCATGGAACAAGATATCTGCCTCTCTATGAATGATACCAGAAGCGATATACTTCTGAGTATTTTAATAAAAAAAGCCGAGAACTTACACCGTCAAATACAGGATGTTTTATAAGTTCGAGATGCAGCATATAATACTTGCTATGTTGGCCGTTATGGCTGGTATTGCCAATGCAATCAGTGTGTCAAACGGAATAATCAGAATCGACGGAAAAAAGCATGTATTTGGACAGAAGTCGATTCCATTGGACATTATAGACAGAAACGTTGACATTTCTTTTGATCTCCAAAAGGATGATGGTAAAAAGTATGGCATTCCAGGACCTGAGCAGGTGAGTGTGATTTTGGCAGACAAAAAAGAAGATGGCACTCAAATGTATTTCTATCCTGAATATTCACAGGAAAATGGCAATTATGAGCTCACAGTTTCACTCTCGAATGACATTTCTCCGTACTTTAAGAAACAGACAAAGGTCTACGTCAAGGTTCTTGTGGGTGATCCAGATCACACGAAGAATTTGTTGAAGATTGTTGCCGTTCTTGAACCTTCAAGTAAGCTTATTGAAGACACCCAGTTTAAAGCTGCTGATAGGTTTGGTCCAAAGCCAGAGATCCACCATATTTTCCAGCAGGATGCAAAGCAGGCTCCTGCTTTTGTGTCGCAGTTCTTCATTGTTGATGTCGTAATTGTCTTACTTGGCTTCTTTGGACTTCTTATTGTTGGAAAGTCGGTCAACTTCCAGAATCTTTCAGAAGTCGGACCATCCGCACTTCTTCTTTTGGTTTCGTTGGCGGCATTTGAGTTTATATTCTGCTTCTATTATCTCGGAGACTCCATCTTTACAACATTGTCCAGAGCTGCTATTGTGTCTCTTTTCACGTTTTTCTTTGGTTCAAGAACTCTACAGTCTCTATACCTACTAAGAACTAGTGGTAAGCGCTAGTTTGATTACCCAATGATGAATGAATCAAGTCATTTTGGAGTTGCTGCACCACTCTTTATCTGTTCATCGGCATTTATCTATGTATAATAATGAAGAGTATAGAAATTAAGAATGTTGTGGGTGTTAAACGTATAATATGGATGCATATAGATGCCATTAGTTATCCGGTTTCAGGCCTCGATTGCTTTTTGGTCGTAATAAAGCCATAATCAATCTGTATAAAGCTATAATCCACATAAAGTCTTAATCAATCCACATAAATCCACCTGACATCTACCAATTTTCTTCACAGTATGTATTGTCCATCTGCCTAAAGTACTGGTCCTTAAAAGACAATATTCGTGGAACATACCATGCTCTAATCAGCTTGCCACATATAAGACCCATCGGAAGAACTGAATATGTTCTGGAATCAATCGAATCTGTAAGATTATCACCTGTAACCCAGCAATGACCTTCAGGAACTATCACGTAATTATTGAAGTTTGCATTAAGATTTGAACGCTTTAGCTCTTCCTGGCCTTCAATTTTAGTTGTGGTTTCTGCCACTTGATCTCTTAGGCCCTTTAAAGTGTTGCGGCTTGGATCTATAAGTATAATATCTCCAGGCATGCCTGTGATTCGTTTGCAAACCCAACTTTCTGGTGAATTTGGCTTTCTGGCAACTATTACATCCCCCATATGCACATTACGGCCATATTTATGCCGTTTATCAACAATTGCATAGTCATCAGATACATGTAATGTGGGAAGCATCGAATCTCCCGAAGTTGAACTTAGCTCAAATGCGTTCATTGAAAACATGTGGAAAAAAGCAACTGCTCTGACTGCATAAGAAATCACACGTCCGCCTTCTTTTGCAAAGTATAGAATTGATGGCATGATTTATGTTATGTGCAATGCTTGTATAATTGGAAAATTGTGGGCTTTTGTGTTGATCTGCAAGTGTCTGTTGAAGCTAATATGTATTATCTGATTTAGCACATGTAAGCTATGCTATATGTCGCTGGTATAGGATCGAAATGTATGAAATTAGAGCCTTTTGAAATTGATACCATAAGTTCAGTATTGCTGTACTGATGTTTATATGACAATGCAAAGATATTTAATATATTGATGTTATGATAATATTGATGTGTCTTCGACATAACACTATTATTGATGAGAGAAAAAACTCAGCATCGCTTTATCGGTATCGCTTTATCGGTATTTTTTCATCATCTTTTTCTTCCTCTTTTCGCTTTTCGTACTTAAATTATTTTTTGAACATACATATCGTTTTTTCTATTATTTTCCCTTTCTTTACTCTCTTTCCGAACCACCAGATCTAATACACATTCATCCTCCTCTTTAACAGCTCATAGTACAGATATACTATCTGCATTCTCAAAATGTCTTCATCATATATACAAAGGCTTGAGCTGGAAAAGCTAATGAGTAGAGATTCTTTAAACCATTTACCAAATACAGACAATAAGCATCGCAATGAATCACGATATTCCGATCCTAGAGTTCTAAATAATTCCAGAATATGTAAAAGCTACTTGGTTGGGAGTTGCCCATATGAAATGCTTCGTGGTACGAAGGAAAATTTGGGTAGATGCCCCAGGATTCACAACAAAAAGTATAAGATTATATACCAGGCTGCTAAAGAAAGAGGGGAAAGAATGCCACGTCATGATTTCGAGCTTGATTACTTGCGTGACCTAGAAAGCTTTCTTGATCAGTGTAATCGGAAAGCTGCCCAGGCAGAAAAGAGATTGCAATCGACTGAAGAGGAAAAAGAGAGCGTGGCAAACATCACCACACAGATTGATGAATATGACACAAGGATAGCTGTCATAACACAGGAGATTGAAACACTCACAGATAAAGGCGAACTAGAGAAGGCAATTGATCTTGCGATTAAACTTAAATCATATATTTTCCAAAGAGACAAGTTTGCGACGCTTTACTCAACCACACTTGAAAGCATGAACCAAAGTGCGGCGCAGAAACTTCAGATATGTAAAGTGTGTGGATCCTTTCTTTCTGTTTTGGATAACGATAAAAGATTAGCATACCACTTCACAGGAAAGCTTCATCTTGCATATGCGGATATGCGGGCCACTGTTGATGAGTTAAAGCAAAAATTGAGGGTGAAAGATTGAGATCATGCCTGGTATTTATTGCTTAGTCGTTTTTCTTCGACTCGTTTGTTTTAACTATCTCTTTTGACGGATTATTCTTGGCGGCACTTTTTATCTTTTCACTTTCAACATTCTTTTGGATCTCTTTTGCTGTTGTGGCATTTGCAACCTCTGCTCTTCCCACAGATGGGGGAATCATGTTTGCAAAATATGTCAAGATTCGTCTCACCGGAAGAATCGACCTCAAGGTATTGGTAATAAGCACAAATGTCAAGTATGTGAGCCCAACAATAAGTGCTAATGTGAGCATTGATGCTAATAGTATAAGGAATAATGGTAAGAGTCCAATTGCTGTCAAAAAGATCTGAAGTGTTAGTAGTTGAAGAGTTCAAACGTGAAGAAAATAAGGAATACTCACACGATATAGCTGCAAAAATAGAAATGCCAAACCCTATCACCGAACTTGCAAATGTGGTAAAGAAGCTCATGATGGTAAATGCCAATAAAAGTGGAGGGAAGCTTATGGCCAATGAACACGCGTAACAAGTCTAATGAGATGTACTGTTAGTAAAGAAAACAAATATGATGGTGCAAATAAAATGCGTCTGTCTTATTCTTACCCTTAATGGTGGTGAAGTTTGATCAATTGCAAGTGCGATTGAGGATAATTTTCCCTTAATATAGTCGAAAAATAGCATTGCATTTCTGGAATTATTAATTTGTTAGTATCGATGAAAAGGGATTATAAAAGAATAGAAAAAAAGCGGGACAGGGAACAAGAGAATTTGGAAGACAAAAAGAGATTGAGAGTAGAAAAATAAATAAAACAAGTAACAGGAATAAAATAAAATAGAGTGAAACTAAAAAAAAAGGATTTAGTGCAGAATATCTTGTCGCAGATCAAATCTAAAATTTGCAAGGGACCTTTTATTTAGCAATTGTATAAGCTCACGAATTCATACTTACAATAATGCAAGATTTCTGTACTTGCTATTTCTTGGAACAAGTTGGTCGATAAGCCAGGTCAAATCCAATGCCAATCTGTTAATAAATGAAACAGTATTAATATGAAAATTGTTTTCCTGGCGAGAAACTAAATTGGCAATCCAATTGAAAAAAGAAGCGGGACTAAAATATAAGTCATATCCTTTCTCTAAAGCAACAGGATCAGAATTAGTATTTTGTTCCAATGTGAGCTCCTCCTTTTCTTTTGTAATCTGAATTTCATTCTTTGGCGTTCTCACAGTACTTTGTGCCAAAGATTTAAAGGGACAACCATCGAAATTATTCACAGGTGTAGTTTTGATACTTTTGTTTGGACTTGAAAGAACCGAGTCGAACAACTTTGGAGAAGGAGTGTGCATGAATTCTTGAGTTTTTGGCATGTTTTGAAGGTGGCAAAATTGTTATTTGATATTTTGAAATCAATTGCAAGGCTTATCTATTCTATGTAATTTCATTCGATGGAAAGTTTACAAAGATGGTGATCACCCTCAGAAAATACATCTTAGGGGAAAAAGCAGTTTTCATTTTATTTATTAATCGAATGTGTACTTAATATACAATTTTTTTTAAAAGCAGCAAATTTATTAAATTTATGAAGGGAACAAACAAATTTAGAAAAATAAAAAATCCCATCAACTATCTTGAATCATCAAAAGGAGAAATATATATATAAATGTGAGAAGAAGAACAACAAAGGTGAATACCAATGTAAACATCATTAATGCAGGCAGAATTGTTGGGAGCCAAATCGGTACTGCAGATTAAGGTATGAACAAGGTTAACATGAATTCTCAGGGCTTAAGAATATGTTTAGAATATGATTATAATGCGTTATTTGGACTTACTTGTAAAGATAGCGAATATGATTAGAGCCAGAAGAGTAGTGATCCCAAGTATATAAATGAAGGCATCAAGACCGGAAGATGACATTTCTGGAGCTGGCACTATTGATTGCAGGCTGAATTTGGTGACGTGTTAGCTTTGAGGATGAGCAAGCAACATATTGTGTTTTACTATAAGAGAGATGGAAAATATGATGAAGATGGAAATAAAGTCAGCTTTTCCTGTTTGAAAAAAATTGGATCCCATATTTGGGGCGATCCCTTTTTGCAGTTATTAAAAGGGAAGCTCCGACGGGTATTTAATTAATTACAGAATTATTTTTATGCTCTTCTCAGTTTTTCTCTCCTTTTTTTGCCCCTTTTTTTCTCTTTAATTTTTGTTCTCAATCTTTATTCCTCATTTTTATTCTCAATTTTTATTCTTCATTTTTATTCATTTATTTTGGTTTTGCATTTGCTATTATATTTCTACATACCAGTACGATCGCACTTTCAAGCAATGCTAAAACCCAACATCAATCTCAATTTCAATTGAGAATTTGGTTATCATCACAGGTTTGACAGGCATTGTAAATTCCTTCAAAAATGTCGTTATGAAGAATGCATTTTGGCAAAAGAGGGTAATCAGAATATAATTGAACCAACATTCTGATTTTAGATCTAACTGGAAGGCCTTTTCAAACGGAAAAGCTTAAATTCCTGAGATCTCAGGATCTGTGTGTTCTATTTATAATTAAGGAGAGTGAATTTTCTGGTTTTAATTCCGGTCGTATGGGATCGGAGACACGACTGAAAAAGGAAATGCGGCTGAGGTCTGATAGAGAAAATTTTTTTTACCGTCATGTTGTAAATCCGGCCTCAAAAACATCATTTTCTGAACATATCTCTTGGCAAGTTTCCCAAGAAGCAGTGGAAAAAACAGATCTGTGCGATATCAAGTGTTTAACTGTTGCAGAATAACTTTTGTACTAAATTGTGACATCTTGTGGAGGCGAAAATCAAAAAGATGAATATAAGTTAGGCGGTAGTTGATGACAAAATATTACTAAGACTTTTCCCTTCATTATTTTTTTTCAGAAAGAAGAAAGCATTATTAAAAAAAAAGTTTTGCTTCACTGCATATCTTTATATACGTGCGATATTCCTTATGGCTTCATTTGTAAATACGAGCGGACTTTGTATGATCTAAAGCAACGGTATGACTACAATAACAACAAAAAAACGCTTGGAACTATTTATCACCAGATTACATCTTTGAATAATATTGATTCACACAGGTCTTGGTTGAGATTAGTGTGAGAAGGAGAAAAAAAAATAAAAAAAAAAGCTAACAGAACAGAAATATATCTTAGAAAGTGGAAAGATAGCAAGCATTAAAAAGACAAATGGTGCAGCAGGCTAACCGGAACTTGGGCAAGGTTGCTTCCCAAGGTAGTGATGATGCAGTTTCCTCGATTGATTCTTTGAATTCGGAAGATGTTCAGTCGTTTAATGGAAGCGTTGATAATAACACAGTTGAAAGCAATAACGCCAAGTCGATCACATCAACTCTTTCCAGAGTGGAAACTGCGATGTCACATGTGTTGAGAGTGAAGTCACTCAAACAAACGGTGACGGATGCCCGGGATGATAATGAGATTACTGCAAGAAACGAGGAACAAGCAAGAAGAACAACTTTAGGACGGATTCTTACGCATCCTGACATTTCAGATGCGATGCGTGTTGCAACACACACTGGAGGCAGCATCGCCGAAAAATTGGCAAGTGTTCGTCCTGATGATGAACGTGCAGTGAGAGAAATTACAAGCAAGGCCGAGGAGGTTTCAGAAATCGAGCAGGGCTTGATTGAAAAGGAGGAAGAGGAAAAGAAGTACCCTCCCCCAGATAAAGGGTATGCGTGGGTTATCTGTGTGACAGAGTTGTTTATGATCATCACAACTTGGGGAGCAACGACCTCGTACGGTGTTTTCATCTCTTTCTGGCTCAACAATAACACTTTTGCCGGTGCAGACCCGATGAATTACGCACTTGCATCCTCGATTGCCATCTGTTTGGCACAGGCTTTGGCCCCAGTGGCAATGATCACGCAGAATATGATTGGTCTCAATATTACCATTGCAATGGGTACAATTATCAACTTTGCTGGATATATGCTCTGCTCATTTTGCACTGAACTATGGCAGTTGTATTGCACCTTGGGTTTGATGGTTGGAACCGGCTTTGCGTTTATTTTCAACCCGTCAATTGTAATTCTCAGCAGCTGGTTTGTCAAATACAGAGCCATATCGTCTGGAGTGACGATTTGCGGTGCTGGTATTGGAGGTGTTGCCTTTGCACTTGGTGCCCAGGACCTCATCAACTTGAAAAGTGATTATAGGTGGGCCATGCGGATGATTGCAATCGTCACACTCTGCCTCAACTGCTTTGTGGTTGTTCTTATGAGAGAGAGGGTCCCAGTCAAACGAGAAGTGTCCAGAAAGAGCTTTAAGCTTCAATTGAAGACGATTTTGAACTACCGGACCATGCTCCATTGGCCAATCATTGCCATTACTTTCTGGTTTGGAATGGCAATTGTGTCTTACATCGTCATCACATTCTCTCTTGCAAGTTTTGCTACTTTCATTGGTCTATCAGAGACTCAGGGTTCTCACGTAACTGGTATTTTCAACGGTTGCCAGGCTATTGGAAGACCAATAATTGGAATCTGTGGCGATCGATACGGAAAAATAAACACCGCTTTGATTGGAAATGTCATTGTGATCATTTTCATCTTTGCATTCTTCGTTAATTGCAACAATTCGGCTACCCTTATTGGCTTTGCCATTGTTTCCGGGCTTGTCACTGGCTGGTCTCAGCTTCTTAATCAGGCAATTATGCCAGATGCGGTTCCGATGGCCGAATATCCGTCCGTTTGGAGTTACGAGAACATTATTGTGGGATGCTTCTGCTTGTTTTCCGAAGTTGTCGCACTTAAGTTGAGAGATCTATCCAGTTCTATGCCTTTTCTCAAGGCTCAGATCTTTTCTGGCTTTATGGTTTTGGGCTCTTTGCTTTTCATGATTCCTGTTCGTGAGTGGAAAATCAGGCAAATGATCGAGTCAAGATTGGAGGATGCCAAGGATCGCATGGAAGCAATCCAGATGACATCTGATCCCGAGAAAAGCAGAGAAAGTCTTGATGCTGTGTCTGTTAGAATCGAGAGATACCAAAGTTTACTTACTAAGAGTTCGCGCGGCTACTTACGGAGACTCTTCTATCCCGTTAAAGCCTGATTTTTTCTTTATTTCTGGTGGTTGCGATTACCATTCTCTTTTCAAGTTATAGAAAGTATGTTTTTTGCACTTTTTGTTTGGGAAAGATACAAACTAATTTCATTCTTTCTTCTACGCGATAGTTCGAATTCGGCGCATGTTTTAGTTTATATAGAAACAGGAGAATACAGAAAAGAAGTGTAGATAAAGGTAGATAAGCGATCTATTGAGTAATATGTTATGGAGATGTGGACACTTTTTGAGAGTCTTTGTGCTGATGAAGAGATGCCAGTGAGGATATCTTATATCATTATTAAAGGTAAAGAGAGTAATGGAGATTTTTTTCCGGTAATACATTAATAGCAAAGACATATCAGGAATGTATTAATAGCGAAGATGTTTCAGAAATACAGTTATAACAAAGATATTCCAGAAATGCATTAATAGCAAAGACATCACATTAATACTTAACTAAATATAATCACTAATTATGCTCGTAGCAGTACACTTATTACCCAACCCTACCATCTACACTTGCTCAAATTTCAACCTATAATTAATAGTAAATACCGTAAATCTAACTCCAAACTCAACTCCTATCAACATCTATTGTAATCTCAAAGTCCTCCCCAGCACTGCCAAAAGCACCGAAAGTGTTGGAATCCACATTTAAAAGTGCCACTATGGATTTTCTGTCGGGCTCAGGCGTAACCAATTGCTTCTGGCTTGTTTCCGCAAGAAGCCCTTTGGTGTACTGATGCATGAGTCCGCGAATCACCCTGGTAGCGTAAAACCTGAACTTGGCCTCATCATCATCAGATGCACCCGGAATGGAAATCTTGAGAATAATGACAAATATCCGTTGGTCGACACGTGAAATGACAAATTCCCTAATGCGGTACTCGGCCCTGTAGAAGTCCAGTTGCTGGATATTGCGAATTATTGTCAGCTTCAAGGACTCAGGTGGGCTTTTCATTAGTAGGGTGTTTCCCAAGCGGTCGACTAACCGGCATCCAAACGTCAAAATAAGCGCCGAGAGGCCGAATGTCGAAATGTTGTCCACCCATTCACCGTTTTTCTTCTCATCGGACACGACTGCCGGGTAGACGAGGCAGTAAACGGCATAAAAGCACGTTAGTGCCTTCGTGCAAGCGTTAATGCCGTTTCCTGCCGGGTTTAGCCAGCTGTTGAAGAACGGTTCTTTTCTCGGGGCCTCCAAGGTCACAGAGCTGAGTCTTTTGGCATTAACTGGAGAGGGATGCTTGCCTGTGATAAGCGGCATGAAAGAAGCTTTTTTTGCCAAACTCAGCAGCCCTCCCTGGGTTCGAATTTCATCACTGTTACTCGTCATACTGCTGGCACTGACATTTCTTGAACTGTTGCCGGCCAGTGCACTCTGGTCCTTCAACGAGGCTCCAACGGCATAATCAGCAGCATTTGAAGATACGAAGCTGAGGATGACAACAAGAATTACCAGTGCATAGTAGAAAGTGCTGCTGATAGGCACTGCTGTGATATGGTCACCTGACTCATGGTGGACAGATCCAATCACCAAAATTGTGATAAGATGCTCGACGACATGCGACAGCAAGTCGACGCCGACAAAAGCGAGCGAAACGGACAAGGAAAAGGCCAAAAGAACCTCAATGCGGCCCAAACCGAAGGGAAAACGGAGTGAAGGGTGTCTCCAAACGTCGAAGTTGGACATCATGCAGACGGAAACGGAAAGAAGGTTGCCGAAAGCGTCGAAAAACTCGATGTGCGAAAGCGTTTGGAGGCAGTGCACAGCCCCATGCAGCCCGACTAACGAGCACAAAAGAGCCAGCAGGAACTGCATGCTACACCAAAAAAGACCTTTTTTCTGCGATTTGCTGATCGACTGAAGCACCTCGTGCAAATCCGGAATAGGATACACTGGGAGCTCGCACACAGTTTGGTCTTTTTCTGGTTTCTTGAACATATTCATCGACACGGACGAATGCTGATAGTGGTGGCCTCTTCTTCTTGATGGCCGGGGCAAGTTTGCAGGCTGTAATTGTGTGTTTGACGATGAGGAAATCGACCCGGAGCCAAAATGAAATCCTGCCTGCTCTTTTACTGGTGGAGTGCTTTGTTCCGCATCGGCAGGAATGTAGTTGCTTGCTATACTGCTGCTATTTCTCAAATGGCCATGTCCTCTGTGTGCCCTACTGGGGATAGCCCCTAAGCTTTGACTGGGGCCTGAATATTGATTGATGCCAGAGTTTTGAGTCGTGGGATGATTGAAGTTGATCTGATTGCCAGTGTGGTTGAAGTTAGTGCGATGAATTGGAGATTGACTGAAGTTTATGTGAGTTGGAGATTGATTTTTGTGAATTGGAGATTCATTGAAGGTTGTGTGATGAATTGGAGATTGACTGAAGTTAGAGTGATGAATTGGAGATCGACTAAAATCACTCTGGTTGTTTGTCAATTGATTAAAACTTATATGATTGCTAACATGATTGCTAGTACGATTATATTCTTGCATTCCTCCATTCCCAACATGATTACCCCCACCCAAACTATATCCCCGACGATGTCCGTGATTGTACAAATTCAACCCTCCAGATGTGTTTTCCAGACCTTCCTCATCCTCTTCATTCATATCCAAAGATGTTATCGCACTCCTATGTTTTCTCTCCTTTTCTGCAGGCGAAATTGTAATTGAAGGAAATTGGAAGCCTGACTCACCCTCCTGGTCCTCGGGCACCGGATCAGGCAGTTGCATATCTTCGTTGTATGAATATCTGTGAAGCTTCTTTTTCTTCTTTTCAGCATCTTGAATAGCCGAATGACTTCTTACTGAATACATCCCTATACTGGACTCTGACAGACCTCGGTTATCCGATAGCAGATATGAAAGAAATCGATGAAGGGATATGGAAGAAATATGAAAGAAATGAAAGAAATGAAAGAAATGATGTGCAGTAATCTGTTTACATATCGTATTTAGAAAATTGAACCCGCTCAGTATATTTCTGATATTTATTGTCTGGTGGCAGGAACGAAAAATTCAATAACCAACATCATTCAAAAAATAAATGGTGCCAAAATGAAGTGCAAACGCTAATGGGGAAAAAATTTCAGCTCAATGAACATTGCTTACATACACCAGCCATCGCTTTTAAATAAGATTCTATAGCTTTATCGAATTCTAGGATTTTCCAAATACAACCTTTACATAGTAGCTGCCCACACAATTACTTTCTAGCCTCTGTCAACACCTGCAAGCCATCCGAATATGATCCAAGTAATATGTGACGACCGGTAAGTTTATCGCGATTTTTCGAATTTACACCTTATGGCAATCACACCACTAACACACAACCGCTGTCTAGATTGGGGAAACGAGTCATGGTCAAATGCATGCCGTCAGATTCGATCGGCGACTTTAAGAAAGTCTTGGGTCTCCAAATCGGTACCGACTGGAAAAAGATCATTCTTAAAAAAGGATACATGATCTTTAAAGACCACCTTACACTAGACGATTATGAAATACATGATGGCACATACCTCGAACTATATTACGCCTGAACCCAGGGAGGACGGCTCACATGAAATATTCAACATACGGAGCTTTTTTCATGATCCGATTCATTGGGGCACCCGTTGCAACATTCTGCCATCCAAAGTTATCATCATCATCGTAATCTCCGCTCAGTTCGTCGTAGTCGATGCTTCCCAGGCCATTTTCGATTTGCGTGAACTCCTTTTCGCTGTCTGGAGACGCATCGAACACGTTGAACTTGAAGCCTTTGGGGTTGGCGTCTAGATTTTCCGTGATTTCCAATATCGAGGCTTTATTTCCACACCGGTAGCAATAGTTGGGTGCCGACCAAACGGTGTTGACTTTCCCTCGCCAGAATACCTGGTATCCTTCATTGCAAAGCTGGTGTGCCCTGTAGATGCGTTCGAACCCGTTAAGGTGCAAAAACTTGTTAACGACATTAATTCCAAACTGATACCCGGCACCCCTGGAAGAAATACGAAAATTGAGAAGCTCGATATCCGGGTCACTCCACACGAGGTCTGCCATGGGCCCGTCGTGCGGTATCTCTTTGAATCTGTCTATGACCAAGATGGAGTCGATCGACTGGACGTTCGGAGAAAGACCTCCGTGCACACAGAAGAGCGACCCGTCTATCGACGCGGCAAGCGGGAAGAAGTCGAACAGGTCTGTGAACAGCTTCCACACCTTGGATTGCTGGCCGTACTTTGTTGCACACTCTGTGTAGAACCCATAGTTTGTTGTGATCTGCCTGGACTCGTGGTTTCCTCTAATCAGAGTCACGCGACTTGGATATTTAAGCTTTAGCACTATTAGAAGAGATATCGTCTCTATGGAATGATACCCACGGTCCACATAGTCACCGAGGAATAGGTAGTTTGTATCTGGAGGGTAACCTCCTATCTTAAATATTTCTAATAGATCGAAAAATTGCCCATGTATGTCTCCCACCAAGGTGATTGGAGATGCCAAATGTATCAAGTTTGAATCTTGAATCAGGAGTTCTTTTAGTTTGAAACAGAGCTGTTCTATGATTGTTTCCGAGAGAAGCTGCCCTTTATATAATCTTTCTAGACACTCATCTAAGTCCAGGGATACCTCCGATTTGATTTCGCACGTCATTGAGGTGCTTTGCTTGTCTTTTGTGAATAACCTTTTTTTTTTTACCCTAAAGCAAGATCTAACGCCCAACTCGAGATACAGACAAGGAAACAGATAAAGAAAAAGTGGAAAAGGATCGGAATGTGATGCCGTTATATATCGTTGCTTACCTTTATTTGATGCTGCAAGAACAGAGAAACGAATCAGGGTCTATGTTTCTCATTCGTCTGTTTATGTTTCCTCTCATGGTCTTTCGCTCCTTGCCGATATCTTCTCCGTATTGTATTACTTTTATTTTTCTACCTCATTTTCTTATTATTTGGATTTATTTCATTTTTTCACCCCATCGAACTCTCCCCCTCAGACATTACCTGGCAAGAGCCAGCACGTAGTGGTGCACGGATGCATGCCATTTGGGTAATTTTCAGCCAAGTCTCCAACTTTTTTTTGTCATCCTCATTATGCACGGTAACAAAACGGAAAGAGCGAAAACGGAAAGAGCGATTTATTTAACCCAGCTGGGTGTGGAGAGACGATGAACTTACAAAATTGGACACCTGGTACTCGTTTGAAAGTGCGTTTGAAATTGCATTTGCTCATATACTAGGAGATCAAAGCTCAACTACGTTAAAACTGATCAAGAAGAGTAAGAGATAAACGAGTAAGCTGCATATAATAAGATAGCGTGAATTAATTCGGTTCTCGACACATCTGGGGCTAGACACATTCCAAGATCAAACTGGGATTAGCAGAATAGGAAATTTAGTGGATTCGTGCTGATTTATTAAGATTTAAACTAGATCATACGGAAAGTTGCATGGAATTGAATTGTTAGGAGGCATAACAAACAAATTGAGCGATTGAGTACGAGCAGATATTTGATACAGGTAAAACAGGAAAGTGGTCAATAAGTGAAGAAATCCAAGGCATCAGGAATTAAAGAGAGTGAAGATAAAGAGTTGAAGAGAATAGAAATTAAGGATTGACGAAATCAAGAATTGAAGGGCATAGAAATATACCCAAGGAGGTGCACTAAATTGAAAGAGACCAAACACAATTCTTTAGACACGAACATGGCAAAAGACAAACACCAAGTAGCGGATGCAGAAAATGCAGAAAATGCAGAGAGAAATCAGAGAAATAAAAGAGATGAAGGAAATGAGGGAAATCAAATAAATGAAGGAAATGAGGGAAATCAGAGGGAGAGCGAAGGGAAGTTCTCTGGGAAGGGCACTAATAGTGTGGCAACCGCGGGAACAAAAAGTATCGCGGGGGCAAAAAGTGTCACGGGGCCACGCATATCAAGACCAAGGAGTGTGCCGCGCGAGAGATTCTCTGTACGGGGCAGGGTGAGCTCGAGCGACGCGGAGGAGGACGAAAAATACAGCAAGGAGTACCAGCAGCAGGAGAGGCGGTATCTCACGGGGCTCAGCCAGTACCGGGACCGGCAGCGGCATGAGGACGAATCCGAGTACTACGGCGGGTTCGAGTACGGGCGGGAGGAAGAAAGCAGCGGGGAAAGTGAGGAGACAGAGGAGGCGGAGGAAATGGACGAGATGGACGAAGGGGAAACAACGGATGCAGAGAGCGAGGAAGGCGAGGCTGTGCTGCGTGAGCACGTGGAAAGGAATCGCGGAGTCACTGGCCGCGCAGCTGCGGGTGGTGCTGGCGCTGCGCGGCGCAAGCACGCAGCCGGGGTGCGCGCTCTCGGCCGAAAGGTCGGTATCTCCGAGGAGGACTACTACCGTGCGCCGCGCAGTGAGTACACGATGGACTCGGGCCCGCTCATAGGTGCGGTCGAGCAGCTGGGTGAGATGCAGTCGGGCGAGTCTGCGCTGGAGCGCATGGAGTGGCAGGTGATGCTGGAGGCGGTGCTGACCGGGGATGTGGTTGCGGGAGAGAAGACGCGGCTTGTGCGCGGTAGCGCAATGAGCTCAAAAGCGGTAACTGAGGCGTACCGTGAGGAGCTCTGGAATGAGGTGCGCGCATGCGCGTTTGGGCGCAGCGCAGACGAACAGCGCCGGCTGGTGCTTGAGCAGAGAAGCCGTGCAGACGATGTGCTGCGCGAGGTGATGGAGTTCCATTTGGTGCTGCCGGAAGACCTACGGCGCGCACCGTACCAGCGCCGGCTTGCGCATGCGGTACAGGCGGTTGATGCGGTACTAGAGCGCCTCGAGCGCTGTGAGCGGCTGTGGCCGACGTTGAAGGCGATGCGCCGCGACAGACCGGCCTGCGCGCAGCGCAAATTTGTGGCGCAGGTGGATGCGCTCGTTGCGTGGAGCTCCGCGTCGCAGGAGATCGCGCGCCAATCAGATACCTTGCGCAGGTGGATTGGCGGCAGTGAGGCGGCGCTAGTGGAGCGCCTTCTGAGTGAAAAGGATATCCGGGAGGTGTTTAACGGGCAGCTGTTCAAGTCATTGGAGCATTGGACTTTCAAAGGCAAGAAATGCTACCGATCTTATCATGAGGACTTTGAACGCCTGGGTCTTCCATCGTTTTTGGGCAGTTTGTTTGTTCTTGCGCGGTTTCCAATGCGGCTTCTCGAGCAGCTCATGCGCGCGCGCCTGGCGTACGCATCCCGGCTGCGCAGCCCGACGGCACTGACCGTTGAGGAGTTGATGGCGGACCTGCGCTCATACATTGCGCTGGCGGTGGACATCCGTGTGGCGTATCTTCAGTGTTGTGCACCGCAGGGCGGCTGGGTTGCGCTCAGCGCACAGGACTGCCAGAGTGCATCTTTCGATCAGTCGACGCTGGAATGTGTGTGCACGTACATGCGGCTGGTAGGGCTGAAGATGCTGGGGACGCCGAAGCGGCAGAATGCGCAGGGGGTGTTGGGAGTTTTAGGTACACAAGGTGCGCGAGGTGCGCAGGCGCAGGAAGCGCAAGGATTGCTTGCGGCGCAGGCTGCGCTGCCGCGCTCGATCCTAACCCTCCGCAGCGCCGTCGAAGACCTCGAGCGCGAGTGGCGCCTCTTGCAGAACGTGGGTCTCTACGTGCCGCGATGCTCAAAAGAGATCGCGTTGCAGGTGACGCGCATAGCGTCGCGCCTTGCGCAGAGTCTCGGGTCGTACATTCAGAAGCAGATTGCGGGTCCGCCGATCGAAAGCGCAGGCAGCGCAGATGCGCGGGCGCAAATGATGAACCACTGGTACACGAGCACAATGGAAAATTACAGCCAGATCCGGCGCCGGTTGAGCCGGTTGGCGAACGTGCTTGCGGACCACTTCGAGAATACGCTTTTGTTCACTGTGCCTGCGGCAAGGCGTGCGCAGTTCTACGAGCGGCTCCGCGCCGGTGGCCATACGCTCTACTACAGCGGTGCGCTGGCGCGCGGCGGCTGCTACGTGTTCGTGCCGCCTGGTCTCTGCGGGCGCCCGGACGAGGTGGCGCGCATTCTCGGCGCTACGGAGCTCGGTACGGACTTCTCGCGCGTCCCGCCGGCGCATCTTGCGGCCTTGCATGAGTTCAAGTGGTGGACTGCGCAGGATCCGGAGGAGGAGAAGGAAAAGTTCGAGACGGAGGAAAAGAAAAATTCTGAGGGGAGAGGAAATAGAAATGGAGATGAGCAAATGGGAGAAGGTAAAAATGGAATTGAGGAAATGGAAGAAGGTAAAAATTATGGAGATGAGAGAAAAGGTAATGGTAATTATGGAAATACCTACGGAAATGATCATGGAGAACATTATGAAGAGAATTATGCAAATGTGAAGAAAGCAAACGATAATTATGCAAATAATGAGGGGGCAAAAGGTTCTAATTACAGTTTAAAGAAAAGAGCTGGGAAAGACAAATTGGATGATGGTGTTAAAGAAAAATCATCTTCTAATATTCAAGGTTCGGAAAAATCATCTTCTAATATTCACAGTCTTGAAAAGGGATCATCAGCGAATATTCACAGTAATATAGAAAAGGGATCATCTGTTGATAATCGCAGCGAAAAAAAGGGCACCGAAAATAATTATGAGGGGGCAAAAATCAAGAACGAAGAGACATCTGAGGGAAAAAGAGGCGACAAAAAAGAACAGCGATCCGTCCGAAAAAAAGAAATCGAGAAAAAAGAAAGATGCCGTAGCAACAGCCCCAGAAGCCCCGTTCAGCTCCGGCCAACCAGGAGGGCAACCCGAGGGCAGTCGCAGGGCACTCCTGCCGAAGTGTACCAGGAGAATACGTACAACGAGAATACGTACAACGAGAATACGTACAACGAGAATACGTACAACGAAAATACGTACAACGAAAATACGTACAACAATCATCCCTACCACGAACATGCGGACAACGACCACCCTGCATACCCCCCTGCGGTGGAGAACGAGTTCGTCCCGCCATCCGCCCGCAGGTCCCCTGAGTACGTGCTCGTGGTGGTGCCCCCCGAGACCGTGTCATGGCACGGTCCCACCGTGGGATTCGAGCAGCCAGAAGTTGCCGTGGACGCGCCGTCTGCCGGCCGGGTGCTGCTTGTGGTTCGTGGAGGTGGCCCCGAGGGGTCGCGGCAGGTGTCGCGGGCCGCTGGGTACTTTCGGCGCTGCGTTGGCGACAGCGTGGGGCGCGGTGCGCGGCGCACGTCGAGCGTCGGCGCCGTCGAGCACTCGTTGCGCGCACTGCGCAAGCATTTTTTCAGCATCACCTGCGCGACGATCGACTCGGCGCCGACGCTCCGGCGCAAGTGCCGCGCGGTGGGCTCCTGCGAGGAGTTGGCCAACAACTGTTTTTCGTACGTGAAGGATCAGGCGCGCGACTCGATGCGCACAATGGGCCCTGCGCGCCGCGCCAACGTTGTGCGCAAGCTCATGCGCATGGCGCTAGAGTGGTTAAGCTTTGTTATCGACGACTGTCAGGCAAGCGACCCGCGCACCTTTCGCTGGTGCGTGTCTGCGCTAGAGTTCTCGATGGCGGTTACCGCCGGGTTCAACATCATGGCGCTGCGCAATGCGGATTTCGCGGCGCTTAAGCAGAAGGTTGCGGGTTGCATGTCGCTGCTGATTTCGCACTTTGACATTATGGGGGCGCGGGCACGGCAGCGGCGGCAGCGCGAGGAGCGCATGGAAGGGCGCGCGGGTAGCGCAGGTAGCGCAAGGCGCATCGAGGACGGGCCTGCGCGGCGCACGGAGAGTGCGCTCAGCGAGCGCTACGCAGAGTACCTGCGGCGGGACGCGGGCGCGGTGCTCCGGCTGCGCGAAGACCGCATGGACCTCGTGGCGCAGATCGAGGCGCAGCGCAGCGCCATCCTGCGCGAGCAGCAGGCCGTCGGCCGCGTCCTCGACGGCCGCGACACAGAAAATCGCCTGTTGGCCGGCCTGGCCTCCTCGTTCTCCTCTGTGTCCATCCGCTGGCGCAAGGGCAAGTACTTGGGCGGCGGCACCTGCGGCTCCGTCTACGCGTCCACCAACCTGGACACCGGCGGCCCGATGTCCGTCAAGGAGATCCGTCTCCGCCGCGGTGGGCACGGCGGCCAGTCCATTGAGGCAACGGTGCACGCGATCCGCCAGGAGATGACGGTCCTGCAGTTGCTCTCGCACCCGAACATCGTGCAATTTTTCGGCGTGGAGGTCCACCGCGACCGCGTGTTTATTTTCATGGAGTACTGCAGCGGGGGTTCGCTCGCGCAGCTGCTCGAGTACGGCCGCATCGAGGATGAGGCGATCGTCCAAATTTATGCCTTGCAACTTTTGGAGGGCCTCGCGTACATGCACCACTTGGGGGTTGTGCACCGCGACATCAAGCCGGAAAATATCCTTTTGGACCACACGGGTGTTATTAAAATTATAGATTTTGGCTCGGCCCGAATAATCCACAGGGGCAAATTGAGAAGGGGCGAAAAATATAGGGGGGAGATGAAAAATAGGATGGATGATGATATTATGAAAAATAGGATGGATGATGATATTATGGAAAATAGGATGGATGATGTTATTGTGAAAAACAGCACTGATAATAAAGGGATGATTCAAAGCATTATTAAAAATACAAAGGGCAGCGATGAAGGCATTTCGCAGAAAGGCGAGGGCATCACGGGAAACCCCAAAAAAAGCCTCACCATCTCGAAAAACGCTTCCACCATCAATTTCTCAAATGTCCCATCACCCGCGAATTTCAGCAAGAATGCAAATGCAGATGCATATTCAAATTCATATCCAAATCCAAATTCAAATCCAAACCCAAACTCTCCCACAAACCCCGCTGTACTCGCCACAGCCCCGTTGGAGGGCACCCCCATGTACATGTCGCCAGAGGCAATCAAGGGCGGACCCCAGGGCAGGCTGGGTGCCATCGACATATGGGCCCTGGGCTGCTGCGTGCTAGAGATGATCACCGGCAGGCGGCCGTGGGCAAACTTGGATAACGAGTTCGCCGTCATGTACCACATCGCCGCGGGCCATGCTCCGGCAATTCCGTCCGAAGAGGAAATCGGACCCCAGGCCCGCCATTTCCTTACACAGTGCTTTGACACGGACCCCGCCCGGCGGAAGTCCGCCGTGGAATTGTTGCAAGATCCCTGGATCCGCGAGATACGCCGGGAGGCGTTTGGGGATGACGCATGAGGGAGACAGAAAAAGGAAAAGAGGGCACGAAGAAAAGGAAAAGGAGAAGAGGGGGCACGAAGAAAAAGACAAAAGACAAAAGAGGGGTAAAAAGAAAAGGGATTGGAGAGAAGAAAGATTAACGGAGGGAATAGGGGAAAGGAAAAAGAAAAGAGTGAAGAGGGTGAAGAATGAAGAGAGTGAATAATAAAGAGAGTGAATAATAAAGAGAGTGAATAATAAAGAGTCAATAATAAAGAGAGTGAATAACAAAGAGAGTGAATAACAAAGAGATTGAATAATGAAGAGAGTGAATGATTAAGTAATGTGATAAGCAAAGTATGCTATTACTGTTGCTATTATTGTTGCTATTATTGTATATTTCCTTCTGCTTTGTAATCATACATATCTATGCATTATTAACGCCCTACTTCACATTGTACCGTTTAAATAAATCAAATCTGTAAACTCCATGCTCATCTTCTGAAAGCACCTTCCCAATTAAACCATTTACTTAATCCAAATTTATATTTTCTAGATATCCACTGCATGAAATAAACACTCTAAGGAAATCCTATCCGCATTTATTCCGTCCCATTTCACCATTTCCCTAGAAGTCTCTTACATCCGTACACCACAAATAAGCTCAACCTGAACTCCTCTAATAGTACACCCATATAAATACAACTACATCCGCATAAACGAGGTATACAACTCCGTCACGTTTCCCCCGTAAACATTCTGTAAATCATGATTCCTCTGCCGGTAATTCTTCCGGCACACTTTCCGAACATCCCCACCAATAAGCAGCAACTTCGACTCGAGTCTCACCATAGGGGAACATGCAAACATGAGAAACGCATCTTTATCGACAAACGACGCGAGACACCGCACAAAGTAGAAGTCGATCGGCCGCCAGCTGAACCTCTCCAAGTCTAAAATGTATGTGCGGTAGCAAACTTCCAGCTTGTCGTGTTTCTTGCCCAAGCGAATAGTATGGATGCCAAGAAACCCTTCCGGTGTAGAGGTGAAGCAGCGGTTGTCCTGGGAGTCTGCCTCCGGTTTGATGAAATTCTCAACAATCTTAAGTGCAGACTGGTACAGGAGTTCTTTCCCCTTTGGGATGCCGGACTCGGGAATTGTCTCAAAGACACTTGGTGCGAATTGATCGCGCGATATTCCACCCATGATCAACATGTGGTACATGTTTGTTGTGCATTCGTGCCCACATATGGGCAACTCAGCCTGCTTTCCGGCCTTGTTTGTCACCATCATGATCCACTTCTCCTGCCGGAAGTCGAACCACCAACTATCGCCGAAGATGACTTTCTTTCGAAACGTGCACTCTCCGTTTTCCAGCCTCACCTTGATGTGCACTTCGCACGACCCACCGTTTATCAAGAGTATTTTGTTGTGGAGTGCAGGCATCATGCTTGTATGTGCAGCTTCCGGGTTCACTGATAGGGGGGAGGTTGATTCTTGCTGGAGAGATAAAGAAGGAGAAGGACTTTTTGAGAACGAAGGAGTGATTGAGGAATCTGTGGAAGAGTTCTTTGTGAGGTTTTCAGGGCTGTCAGGCAAACTTTTATGACTTTTACAACTCTCGGGACTTTTGGAATTGCTCCTAGAAGCAGTCTTAGAGGGTCTTTTGGCAGGAATTCGACGTTGCTTCAAGTGCTCTCTAAAAAGTTCTTTCGAGGGTCCTCTAGAGAGCTCTTCAGAACAAATTTCGGGGTGTCTTTGGTCTCTAGAAAGCCTTTCAAAGTGCATTTCAGGATGCTTTGGGGTATTCTCACGATTCATCTTATTCTCACAATTCCTCCTCTTCTCACTCCGGTCAACCGAAGATCGGTCCACCAACTGCATGCTGAAGAATCCTCTCGGTTTTGGCCAGGGCTCGTCACCATGGCAATCAAGAAGACCACTAAAAGACTCACCTGCAGATGCAGTAGGCTTTAAAACACCGTGCATGTCCAAATTGAGCTCGTACTGGTCACCAATCAGGTCGAATTTCCCGATTGGGCAGCACACAACCTCGTCTTTGAACCCGTACTGGTCCCAAAAGATGTCGCACTTCCAAAGATCGTTCAAGGCAACGTAAGAATTGCCCGATGCAGACATCTTGTAGCCGCCCATGATGAAAATAACGGCCGAACTGGACGCGATGCCGCACGAGCTGCCAGATTCAGACTCGCCACTCGAAAACCCACATGACGCATATCTGGATTGGGAATGCGGACCCTCCGCAACAGGCAGGCACGTGCATGAATGCCCAAACCGGCCAATTGCCACCGGAAGCGACGTGCTGTACGTCGGATGCACCAAAATCCGAAGTTGGTGAAACGTGCTCGAAAGCGCGTCAAATCGCCACAGATCGTTGTTCGGGTGCAGCGTGCGTGTGACAATCACGTGATCTGGGTCAGGGCGCGTAATCCTGGTCCGAAGCTCGATGCCTCCGTACACCAGAAACGAGTTGCGGCCTGGCGTTACCATCCCGGAGCACAGAACAGGCTTTACGCGGTTTCCCTGAAGCCTGATCACGTGTCTAAACGTGTTGGAGTCCGGCATGTACACCATGAGGTACTCGTTTGGCACAGAGGCCAAGTTCATCAACTTGTCTCGGCTCAGCGGAACCGGAACGTCGTACTCAAACACCATTTTGATGTTTTTTGGCGCGATCCGGAAGTGGTCCGTGAGATTTTCGAGGTAGCACTCATACGAGTGCCGTGACATGCACACCAACCCCCCAAAGATGTAAACGTTGGAGTTCAGGCTTGCCGCCGCGTGGTACGCGATGCCCGTCAACGGCGCGTCGCTGAAGATGCTTGGCAAATTCACAAAACTGCTAAAATGCGAAGTTGGGTTGTCCACCACGCGTTTTGTACCCTTTGATTTTTCGCTTTTTGTCGTTTTCTGGGCCCGCGGGGTCAAAACCCAGTGCTTCCGGCGGTAGTCTGCCGTCGCCGACATCGATCGGCCCTCGAACATGTGGCCGTCGTAGTTGAGTCCGCGGAAATACTCCAAGTACTTGTCCGAAACGCCAGAAACGTCGGAAATGTCACAAGCACCGCGGCTTTTCTCCAATCCAGCACTATCCGGCATCCCGCACTGCCCCTGCGACACCACCTCAGCATTGTAAGATGGATAAACCACGGGGTACTTGAGGAAGTCCGGCACGTCTGGCTGGGAAAGGTATTTGTCCATTTGATGATATCTGTCGGTTTAATATGTTGATAATGATGCAAGTAATGAAGTCAGGCGATCACCTCGCTTGAATCGATTCAATTACCTCACTTTAATCAATTCACCTCCCTTTAACCAATTCACCTCCCTTCTATCAATCAATCCAATCACTTCACTTCAATTAACTCAATAATCGCCTCACTTCTATCAATTCAATAATCGCCTCACTTCAGTTAATCCAATAATCGCCTCACTTCAGTTAATCCAATCTCTTCAATGAAAGCAATCCACTAGCTCACTAAGCAAAAGCCCAATATTCTATCAATCTATGTTCACAGCTATAACACCAAAACACTTCTGTGCTACTTTAAGTTGCTGCCAACACCATCAGCAAACAAAAATATATATAACTTGGTTAGCAATTTCAAAGATTCAATTAATTCTAATATTATCTCCTGGGCAAAGCCAGCTCAAATTTTATCAGATGGGGTAGCATACAATGTTCCCGGAAACGCAGGGCAAGATAGCAGCAATAGGGTAGGAAAAAGAAACAAAAAATTGAAAGAAGGAAAGATAAAAAAAACAAGACAAAGAAAATAAAACAAAGCGGAAAAAGACAAAAGAAGGGAAAAAAAATAAAAATAAAAATAAAAAGACAAAAAAAGACAAAAGAAAGGACCAAAAAGACCAAAAAGAGAAAATATATGGCAAGGGAAAAGCAAGGAAAACAAGCATAGAGGCAAAAAAAGAAAAAATTAAATAAAAGTAAAATGTAGTACCAAAAAACGTTAGTGCGGGGAAACAGCGTCTTTTTTTTTGTGCAAGAAGCATGGAAGCACGTGAAGAGCAAACCAGAAGAAAAACAGTGTATAGTCTACCCGGAGTCCACCTGGATATCGCTAACTCTCCGCGCATTTGCATCCCCAAGCAAATTCTACCTGCACGAATTGGCATCCCGCACTCCTGTTACATCACGCATCTCTCTTACATATTACACTTCTCCCATCCCACACTACTTACTGCACTTCTCCCATCCCACCTTTCTTACATCATACATCCCTACACCACTTCTTGATATATCTGAAACTCGCATTCTCTTACACGCAATTGCTATAACGCAACCACCACGCATCACTGGCCACCCAAATAGTGCAAGTACGCAGTCATGGTCTTGACACCGCCTATGTAGTTGTCCATGTTGAGCTTTTCGTTGATGGAATGGGCACCATCATCACCTCTTCCCATAGGAAGCAAAACAGCATTTGTGTTCAACTCCTTCTCGAAAGTCAAAGTTATAGGAATGGAGCCACCCTCACGGATAAAGTCGGGATCGACACCCCAGACCAAGTTGGTGGCCTTCTTGGCAGCCGAAAATGCTTTGTTGAATGGATCGCTCAACCAGTAATCACCATCGTGCATTAATTGGACGGAGAACTTGTTTGGAGAGTGCAATTGGGCGAATTTCCCGGTGCAGTAGGCAGAAACAAGCTCTGTAAGCTTCGAAGAAGCGATGTTTGGAACCGTCCGGATCGAGAACTTGCCTGAAACCTTGGCTGGGATAACAGTCTTCTCGCCAACTCCGGAAAATGCACCCTCTATTCCGTGCAATGAGAGCGAAGGGTACCTCCAGCGATGCATTAAGATGTCCTTCTTGTCACTGTAGATGGAGATATCGGCGGCACCGGTCGACTTGGCCAATTCCGCAGTGTCGTAGTCGATGTCATCATACAATTGGGACTCCTTTTGCGTGACTGGAGCCACCATTTCGTCAATTCCTGGAATGAGGATCTTTCCGTCACCATCCACAAGTTGCGACATCAATTTAACGAGATCTGTCATGGGCTCGTGCACGATACCACCGAAAATTCCAGAGTGGAGGTCGGCCGAAGGTCCCTCAATGGTCATTTGGTAGTAGTTAACACCACGAAGTCCGTAGGTGAGAACTGGCTTCCGGGTTCCCAACCAGTAATTATCGCATATGCAGACCACATCGACGCCCTTGAATGCCTTGTCGGCCTCCTCGTGGATCAACTTGTCCAAGCCAATCGACCCGGACTCCTCCATTCCTTCAAAGCACGTCACTATGTTGACCGGAAGGGCGATTCCAGCCTCTTTGTGTGCCTCAAGCACGTTTAACCAGCCAATCACAGGGCCCTTGTCGTCCGTGGAGCCCCGGCCGATCAACCGGTCGCCCTTCTGCACCAGTGTGAAGGGTTCGGTGTCCCATCCGTCCTCTTTAAAGGCCGGTTGCACATCATAATGGCCGTAAACAAGCACTGTTTTCTTGCTTGCATCGTGTCCAAAGTGCGCAACCACCACGGGAGGCAACTCCAAGCCCTTGTTCGTGACTGGCTCTGGTTGTTCGCCCATAAACTTCAACTCCACATCGTCTGCACCGAGGTTTTTCAACTCAGACTCTAGAAACTCTCCCATCTTGACAACTTTTGGCCGGAGTGACTCGTCTCCAGAAACAGATGGAATCGAGACCGCATGGCCCAATCTTTTGACGAAGTTGGGCTTGAGGTCATTGATCTTTGCGAAGACTGGCTTTAGGTTTGTTTCAACGGTCATTTTCGAGTAATGATGAGTGTATCTTGTGTGCAATGTGTTGGTAATGCCAAATGTGCGCTTAAGTAAGGATTTGTGTGCTGTACGACTCAGTAGTGCTGTGGCTGATGGTAAAAGATGCCTGGTACGATTGAGCATATATAGTATGTGCGAAGGAAAGGTGGAAAAGAGTAATGTGAAGCAAGTGAAAAGAAGAAGTGCTGGTTGTGGAGAAAGTACTTGGTTGAAATGCAGGAAAATGCCGAGAGCAAAAAAAATAAAAAAAGTAAGCGAATCCATTTTGAGCCAGCCACAGCTTCAAGCGGATAAGAAAAATAAGCAGCACCAGACACGCCGATTTTCTGACAGGAAACGGGAAAAGGGTGGTATTTCATCCAATATGCGTTCAACCAGTACAGTTAATGCTTCTAGGTTCGTCTATTCTTGGGTGGTTTTGTCACAATTGCGATATCCACAGTACGATCGGCGTGTCGCCACACACCTGCAAGGCAGCCAGTCGATCGACCGGACGATGGCAGCAAAGCATTTAGCGAGACGTGCTGCGACATCATTTTATGTTGCGTGAAATTCGCTCGCGAAAAGTTTTCCGGGAAATCCTGATAATGAGTGATCCCGCGGCATTTTGGGAAGACGGACAATGCAAGTTTGATCAATTCTGTTATCGCGGTGCATTTGGATGTCCTTTAAAAGCAGGCGAGGTCGGTTTAGGTTGCCTGCCTGGTCGATTGGTTTTTGAATAGGGAATTTCAGGATGCGCGATTTCGTTTTGGGTGGGCATAAAGAGGAAATGTGCGTAGATAGAGGAAAAGCAAAGGGAGAAAGAGGCATGAATATTTGGTGAGATATTTGGTGAGATATTCGGTGAGAATATTCGGTGAGAATAAGACATAAGATTTAGCGTACAGAGTGCCTTCGTAGTGCCTTAATAGACATGGGGTTTTAGTGTGAGCGAAAGTGCAATTTACGGCATGCCCAACTCTAGATATTCGCATCCTGCTTTTTTGAAATGCTTGATTAACTTGCCAACTTCTGCGTTATCGCTCCCTGTTTAGAGCTTCCATTTATCGTATGTGTCATTTGCCTGTTTCTGATTTCACGATTTCAGTACAAATGGAACTCGGTGTCCATTGTCCGAGTGTCGTTTTTCTTTCTTCCTGATTAATGGAATTTTTTTCAAGTGTGAGTCAACGGAAAGTTTTCGTAGTGCAATTTTCCAGCATGATTTTTCATGGGGCTTAATTTTTCGCTGGTCTGAATTTTTTTCGGCGCCATCAAGCCAGATACCATCACTCACAGTAATCTTCTCAAATCATCTTTACAGAAGAAAGCAGCTCTTTGGCAGCAGAATAGCAGACACAGCAGGCAAAAGACAGACAGAACCATGTGTGGAATCTTCGCAGCGTACCAGGTTCCGGATATCAAGGCTTTCAAGCCAAAAGCCTTGGAGTACTCAAAGAGAATCAGACACAGAGGACCAGATTGGTCGGAAAATGTGGTGGCAAACAACACGATTCTGTGCCACGAGAGATTGGCCATTGTCGGCGTGGACTCCGGTGCCCAGCCAATCCAGTCGGAGGACGGCCGGTACATCCTTACCGTCAACGGAGAGATCTACAACCACATTCAGCTCAGATCGCAGTTGAAGGACTACAAATTCCAGACGATGTCGGACTGCGAGGTGATCATTCCACTAGTTGAGAAGTACGGGGTGGACGCACCAAAGTATTTGGACGGTATGTTTGCCTGGGTGCTCTATGACAAGCAGACGGACAGAATAGTTGCCGCCAGAGATCCAATTGGTGTCACAACCATGTACATGGGACGGTCATCGAAGAACCCCAAGACGCTTTTCTTCGCCTCCGAGTTGAAGTGCCTGGTGGACGAGTGTGACGAGATCACGGCCTTCCCTCCCGGCAAGGTGTTCGACTCGAACACGGGCAAAACAACGCGGTTCTTCAAGCCTGATTGGTGGGATGAGGACCGCGTTCCGCACGGAGATGCCGATTACATGGCCATCCGCCACACCCTGGAGGCCTCCGTGAGGAAGAGATTGATGGCCGAGGTCCCGTTTGGTGTTCTTCTCTCGGGAGGCCTCGATTCCTCGCTTGTTGCCTCGATTGCAGCACGTGAAACCGCCAAGGCAATCCACGAAACGGCAAACACCGAGGACTTGACCGGTGTGGACGATGAGGGCCATCTCCGGTTGTCCACCGGCTACTCGAAGTTGCACTCGTACGCCATTGGTCTTCCTGGCGCCCCAGACTTGAAGGCAGCCAAGAAAGTCGCCGATTTCATCGGCACAATCCACCACGAGCACCACTTCACTTTGCAGGAGGGTTTCGACGCCCTCAAGGACGTCATCTACCACTTGGAGACGTACGATGTGACGACGATCCGTGCATCCGTGCCTATGTATCTCCTCTCGCGAAAGATCAAGGCCCAAGGTGTCAAGATGGTTCTCTCAGGAGAGGGATCAGACGAGATCTTCGGCGGATACTTGTACTTCGCCAGTGCCCCTAACGCAGAGGAGTTCCACAAGGAGTGTGTCAAGCGTGTGAAGAACTTGAACTTGGCAGACTGCTTGCGTGCCAACAAATCGACCATGGCCTGGGGTTTGGAGGCCCGTGTTCCGTTCTTGGACAGAAGCTTCTTGAACTTGTGCATGAACATCGATCCAAAGTACAAGATGATCGACGAGAAGGCCGGCAGAATCGAGAAGTACATCCTCAGAAAGGCCTTTGACACCACCGATGAGCCTGGTGCCGAGCCTTACTTGCCTAAGGAGATCCTTTGGAGGCAGAAGGAGCAGTTCTCAGACGGTGTTGGCTACTCCTGGATCGACGGCTTGAAGGACTTGGCCGAGAAGCAGGTTTCCGACGAGCAGATGAAGCATCCAAAGCCTGAGTGGGGTGCCGACATCCCACACACTAAAGAGGCCTACTTCTACCGTGTGATGTTTGATGAGCTATTCCCATCCAAGGCTGCTGCAAGCACTGTTATGCGTTGGATTCCAAAGGCCGAGTGGGGATGTGCCGAGGACCCTAGTGGAAGATATGCCAAGATCCACGAGGCTTCTGTTGCAGATAACAACTGATTCAGATGGTGTAGACTCGCGATATAGCTTTTAATATATTTACCGTTGTTCGAATGTATCTTTGTGTGCTTGACGGATGCTGCTGTGAATACTCTACAACTGACTGTTTCTTCACTAGACCAGCTATTCCTTTTCATGAATGTAGTGTCTTTGAGACTAATTGTATGGACAGTATGATCAGACAACTCTGATCCACCTTATCAGACAACTTATCGAATATCCATATTAGCTCCCACATCTACTCTTCTCGTCTTACTCCACTCAACTAATACTTTAGCCTCAGTATACCAATTTATAGATAATATACACATTCCAGCCCAAACTCCATAATTTTCGCAGGCCATGTTCCTTTGCTCAAACAGCACATCCACTCCCCCTATATGCTTCCTATAGCATCGAAATCATCTAGTTTCGTCTCGATCACAAACGAATCAATAAACGGAAAGCCCCGAGCATCTTTCTCGTCCTTTGTCACAACATCAACATCATACTGCTCCTGTTGATCCACTTTCCCCGACTCTTTGGCACTATCTATCAAGTCAAATTCATCCTCCTTCTCTTCATAGTCGATATTCTCCTCGATTTCCTCAAAATCAGGTGCAAGGTTGGACCATTTCTGCGGGTATACCACAGACCACAGGTATATGGTTCCGGAATCCATTCCAGTGGCAGCTATGCAGCATCTTCTGTAATTCCAATCAACCGATATCAATTCCTCTTTTGATCCCTCTAGTATTTTCACCAAAGACCCCATCTTCGCTTCCCATATGTATATATCGTGCGTGGATCCCAATGTTGACGCACATAGATATTCCGAATCATAACTAAACTTTACTCCGTTGTATTGAATCTTGTTCACCACATCCTGATATTTCTGCTGCAGCTGAATACTTTCCCAGCTTGGTGCAACCAAATACTGCCTGAGTGTTTTATCACCTGCGTTGACAATCATCCGGCTGCCCGTGACAGATATCTCGATACCCTTGATGTTGGAATCACACACTTTGAAAGATCTCAACGTCTTAACGTTTGCTCTATCAATCACATTAATCCACCCTCGACTTGTACCTGTTATGATGTATTTTCCGTCTTTAGAAAGCGTGCAAACCAATGTCTGGTGTCTCTTCAGCCGTCTTTTCCTGTGACTTCCCTCTCTTTCTTCACTTCCTGAACTGTTCACCTCACTATTTGCCATTACTGGCTTCGTGCTCAATTTTATAATCTTGGCATTGTCCTTTTCACTCATATCGACAATAACCGCATCGTTTTCAAATAACGACGCCGTAAACTTAAAGATGTCATCCGGGAACATAGTGCTTCCCCATATTGGGGAGTCAAACACGACAGTTCTGATCGCAGACCCTTGCTTTAGATCCCACAAGTCAACTTTAAAGTCTCGCGATGAAGATAGTAAGTATCTTCCATCTTCAGACCAACAAAGAGAAGTAATTGCGCGAACATGGCCTCTTAGTATCAATATCACACTGTTGGTGTCCACATCTATTATTACAATGTTTCCATCCGCCAGCCCAGATGCCAAATAGTCTCCTTTCCTGTTGAATTTTACACATGTCGAATATCCATACGAAAGAGTTTCCGTCAGCGTCTCTGGAAAGTCACTAGCCACGGCAAATGGGTCCAGCAATGATAGGTTCATAATTGTTGATATGCGAGTGTACTTGCCAGCTGTTCTTTTTGCCTCTGTTGGCTATACGATGTACTGAATTAGCTTGTTGTGTTTCTTTATTCCACTTGTATACCTGCATTTACATGAATGTTGATTTTCCCCAGCTTCTTTTTCTGGCTGTGCTCGGATCAAAAAGATGAAAAATTCGGCATTGACGTTATTTTTTTTTTTCTCTCTCTCTCCTACTTTTTCGCGTTTCTCTTTTATGTGTACATCAAAACTTGGAGAAGAGGTCAAAAAAGTCTTCTCGATTGTTTCGTGTGCACAGTTAACCTTAAAAAGAGTTAAAGAAAGCCTATATTTAAGTAGGCCATCCGGCATATTTAACACAGATGAAGAGTATATTGGGAAAAGCAATCCTATTGGTAGGATTCTTCCTCCAGCTTGCACAGGCATCGATTCATTTCTACCTCGAGCCAAAGCAGGTGAAGTGTTTCTTAAAAGAGATGACAAAGGACAGTATGATCGTGATGCGATACCAAATAGAGGCATCCGACGATAATGGAAAGACGTACAGAGCGGGCGCACAGCAGAATTTGGAACTGCAGTTTGTTGTGGAGGAACTTTTCGACAATGATCATCGTGTTTCTAATCAGAGGGGAGGAGATGGACAATTTATCTTTACAGCTCTAGATACAGGCACACACAAGATTTGCTTGTCTCCAGTTACTGTTGATGGATACCAGCTTGCAGCCAAGTCGCGAATCAGCTTAGATGTTACATCTGGAGGCCAAGATATACTTCAAAATCCAGACACCAAGAAGTTGACTAATGAACTCAACTTGAGACAGCTTTACGAGAAGTTGAACCACGTCAAAGTGGAATATATGACGTTCCGGGGCAGGGAGGCGGCCTTTAGGGATATGAGCGAGGCTGTGAACTCTAGTGCTGTGAAGTGGGTGATCATCCAGATCATCGTCCTTTGCTCGATTGGATACTTCCAGTTGCACATGCTCAAGACCTTCTTTATTAAGGAGAAGGTCGTCTGAGATATGTATGCAGTAATGTTATGTTATATTTGACAAAGTAGTGGTGTAGAGTTTGGCTGCGGGTATGCTTTTGTTCTGTAAGGAGTGTGAATGATTCGATCTGCCCGTATTTTGGAAATGTTGCAACCACGTGCATTTGGTTTGGTTGGGTGGTGATTTATGTGAAAAGCAGAATTTGTACTTAAGTGTTTAGATGTGGACTTGAAATTAGGTGGGTGACATCATTGTGAGTAAAGCTTATCGTGAGTTCAAGAAAGAGGTGTATTTATGATTGCAAGTATCAAGTTCTTATATTATAGATAATACCCAATTGAAGAAATGTGGAGGCAGTTCGAGTTTTAGCTGTGCGTGTAATAAAGTGGATAAAGCGATTTAATTGATATTTGTGAGTAGTGATGGAAGTGGAACGTATAATATTAGTAAGATTACGGTAAGTTTAAATTAGCCTTAATGGGAGAAATAGCTTAGTGGTACTTCGATTCATTTTAACATTTATGGGGAATTTAACTTTACTTTATGATACATTTCATTACACTTTCTAGTGATGGTTCAGAATGTGCATAATAATGAGGTTTTGCTATGTGACTTTAACATAAATGCCATAGTTTACTTCATATTTCAGTTCATAGTTAACTTCATAGCTCCATTATTATAATGCAAATCCGTCCTGTATGAACTACACGAGATGTGTAGGAAGACATTTGAACTACAGTAAACGTCGTGTGAGTAATTATGATGAGCATCATATATGCGACTTTGTGTTACACTTTAACACTGTACTAAGTGGTTTGAGGAATGTGTATAAGACCATGTAGTGTTCTTTCTAGTGGTAGCAGCTTGTGATTTATTTGAGAATGAGGTCTTAGATATTCTTCTAATATGTCAGAGTACTATTTCATTATGCATTTCAGATACTCTTCTATCAAAGCACCATCTCATTAAAACACAACATTCACACTACACATAACCCACACTACACTACCCAGCTAATAGTATGACTGATATTAGAAAGAAGCCATCGAATATAGTGCAAAAGTAAAAAGTGACGCTAAGCAAAGATCCAGCACCCGGCAGCTTCCAACATCAATAATGGCCGTAGGACCCGTTGGTCTTGTAGAGATTTGCAGGTTGGGTGGCCTCATTGGTGTAAAGACTGGTGTCCACACTTCCATCAACACTGGTCAACCTCTGGTGCAAGCCATAATTGCTGCTACTTGAAGGAATGGACACGTGGCCGGAGTCGGACTTCACAAAGCGGTCTGGAGGTTGCAGATCGCCGATTGTATCGTGGCCAGACCCCTTGCTTGTCGGGGAATTGGACGTGAGAGGCAAATCATCCGCCTCCTGTTTCTTGTTTTTCCGTGTTGTACCTTTTCTCGAGAGAAGACTCTTCCCCCGGTGAAGCGTGTCCTTAATCTTGAGCCCAAGCCTGCTGCCGGACCTCTTTGGCTTGTCGGCCTCATCGGCAACAAGCTCGGAACCCTCATCTTTGACCTCTGAGGCAGAGTTGGACGAATCGACGAGATTCTTCAACTTGTACATTTCAGAGGCCCAATTGGCATTGTGACCCTGAGCGACCTGGCCCAAGTCCAACAACTCTTCGGCACCATCCGGACCGTTGTATAGAGACTGGTGCTTCTTACGGAAAGAGGCCCGGTCGTCCTTTGCGGGCGAAAACTTGGCATCTGGGTTTTTCGAGAAAACCACGACACAGGCGAAAAAGAGGATGTAGATGAGCAAGAGGAGGCTGAATGCGGCATTTAGGAAGAAGAACACGAGTCCCATAATGGCGGCAACGGCAGAGGGGGTGTGGAATAGTCCAGAGAAGAAGGTGAAGAACAACGAGTTGACCGTGTTGACACTGCTGATGCAGATGTTCATCACGTTTGTCGGCTTGTCAAGATACGGTTTCTGGATTCCCGTGTATATCGTGTAGGCCAAATCGAGTACGAAGATCACGAGTGCCTGGGTCTTGCCCGAGCCCTGGCACAAGGACACAAAGATGAACTTCACGAGCCAGTACAGTAGCATCACTCCCGCAAACCAGTACTTCTGTGCATCTAGCATCGTGTATAGGAATCCGTACTTTCCGAGGATGCGTGACTCCCCATACAAGATCGCTGCAGCGTTGTTGTGCTCCGCAACCGACTGCCGGCCGAACTTGATCACTTTGTAGCACGAGTACCCCATCGTCGACAAGGCCAAAAGTAGGAAAAAAACGGCAATCACGACAACTGCTGGCGAATCGACCTGAGTGAACTCCCAGAGAGAGAGGATGACAAGCTGGGGGAAACCAATGTAGATGTACCGCAACAAGGTGCCCTTGAGCGTGGTGTTCCAGGCGTAGTCGGGGGCGACGGAGCGGCGGAAGAGCGAGGGACGCTTTTGGTCGATTGGTGCGTCGATCGACTCGGTACCGTCGCGTCGACCGCGTCTCCCCCTGCACGCCAACCGGAACACGAGGAAGCCCGCGACTAGGACGTAGAGGAAGATGATGAAGAAGGTGAAGCCGGTGCAGACGATCGACGTGGGCTCTATGCCCGCCTTGTAGCCGACACGGATCATTCCACGCAATATCTTGAGAAACTTGCTTCCCTCGACATCGTCCATGTTGATGAAGTTCGAACTGTCGGGCTGGGTGGCTCGGCGGGCCAAACTGGAGCCACCGGTCACGAGCGTCGAGACAGCCGACCACAAGCCGTTGTTCATGACGTCAAAGCCGAAATCCAAGGACCGTTGTGCCAAGAGTGAAAGTGTGGTTGATGTGAGGTACTGCGTCGGGGTTCCGCCGGTGGCCTGCACGTACCAGCGGAAGATCTTCTGCATGAAGCTGGTCTCGATGAGCCCCATCGACCATGCCAAGTTCTCCGACCACGCACCTGCTATAGGGGGGATTTTCTGCACGTGAAGCATCGAGATGATAATCACGCTCTGGAAGTATGTGAACATCGTTAGTGACATTGCCGACATCCGGGAGGCCGAGGCCGAGTTGCCAAAGAGGGAAAGCACACTCGAGATTAGCAACCCGATGCCTGCAACCACTGCAGTGGCCCATTTCGCACCAATATGGGAAACTGTGCGGCCATTCGAGAATGAGCTCTGAAGACAGCCCACAGGCTCGTTTTTGCTGTTAACGATGATGATACGGGCCACTGCATCGAGGTCCGGGAACGTGAACGCGATCCCGGGGATCATATCCACGTATTTCTTGTCGATATACTCCACAGACTCCACTTCCATGGATCCTGTGAACATCGGGCAAAACTGCTTCCATCCGATCGAGCAGAAGTTCAACTCCTCCTGGATCACGTCGATTCCGTACGCGTACACGTCCACGTACGCGTAGATGTACCCGGACACCTCCGTCGTGATCGAGATATCGTACTTTAAGGACCGCTTATCTGGGTCGAAAGTCACTTTGAAGTAATGCGGAACAATCTTCGTGTTTTCCATGCACGTGACCAACGAAGTCGAGAAAAGCTGTCTCTTGGCCAATGCGGGGCACACCAGTGCCAGTAGCAGGGTCAAAAAAAGCATCATAAACGTGCTTTTGGACTCTAACTCAGTCTATGCTTATCGTTGCCTCTTTCCTTATCTGTGCTTTATACTTTCTGCCTGAATGTCAACTGTTTTCTGCAGCTTTCGACACTTCTGCTTGTATACGCCAAATGTCCTTGTTGGCTCCAAGGTAAACAAGAAAAAAGAATGTGAAATATCGCTCTAAACTGGTTGTTATTTCAAAGAACGAGTTATTCTCTTTCCAAACGAGAGATCGGAGAATGATGAAATTTTACAATATCGCACTGCACGCACCTGCAAATTGGGTGAGCCCTTGATCCTGTGTGTCTAATCCGTGCAAAAGCAAATCGTCCCTTCCGGATGAAACCCCTTTGTCTATAGTTGTGCTTGGATTGTGTAATCTTTGTAAAGAAAGTGAACTGGTATGGATATATCGACGCAGATAAAATGATCTACGAGCTGAAAAAAATAAAATAAAAAGAATAAAAAAAAGGAGGAGTGGACACGATAAAAAAAGAAACAAAAAAAAAAAAAAGCGCGCCGCCTATGGGAAAAAGGAAGAAAAATAGATGCAAAAAAAATTAAAATTGACAGGTTCTGGCTTTATACAGAAAGCTGCACATTCTGCAAATTTCTCCTGTGCGATTTCTTGCATTTGTTACGTAGTTATTTCCCTCCGCTTACGTAGTCTTCATTCTGCTTACGTAGTCTAAATTCTGCTTACGTATTCCAAATTGTGCTTACATACTTCACACTATGCTTATCTTCACGATTACCTTCATACTTGCTCTAACAGCCTCGCTTTAATCCTTCTCCCCCATGCTTTGTCTCGCCCTCCGACTTGTATTAATTTTCTTCTTTCTGTTTTCGAAACAGACCATTCATTCTCAATTTCAGCAATTTTCTTCGCTCTTTTTTGCTTCGTATAAAACCGCGTTTCGCGCTTAGCCTCGTTCGCTCGCACAGCCCTGATTCACAAATGATCGATTCTGTCTTAGTAGTGTTATTACGTCATGAAACGGCTCCGCCTGGCAACGGACTCCAGCAATTGTGGAGAGTACTTGTAGTTCGCATACAAGTCTTATCATCGCCAGCAGTCGGTTGTGTGGGCATGTATTTGAGAGTACAGCCTTAAAAGTATGAAATGGTGTCAGGATTTTTGTAGAAAATGGTTTAGGTGATCGATGTGGGGGTATTCTTGGTAGGAAGAGGTGAGACGGATTCGAAATGGCAGAAGTTGTTGTAATGCTTGAAGTGATTGAATTTGTGAAGTGGTGAAGTGGTTGAAACGACTACAGTTGACCTGTTAGGTGAGTATTTGCGGACAAAGGATGCTTAAAGAGTTGTTGTGATTAAAAGTAAGATGGCTGGAGTGTTGTTCAAAGTGCTGAGCGCATCCTATTAGTTCTTGCCGGCCTCTTTTCACCTTGAGTGCTGGTTTATGCATTGAGGAAGGCCGCAGAGATGAGCATATTGCATCCCTACACCATGTACGGGTGAGAATTTTCGCGCGGATTTTCGCACCGATTGGGAAGTTGCGAGGCCGCGCATCTTGTTGCCGGCGTCCTGCGTTATCTGGCCGAATCGGGAATATGCGTGATTTGGCCGGAAATTTTTTTTTTTCCAGATGTCAGTCCTTATAAAGATAGCAGTGGCAGCAGGAGAAAAGAAGGCATATTAGAACTGGTTTAAGGCAGGCATATTTTTACAGTAAATGCATTCTTTTGGCACAGACAAGCTGTTTAGTGGCAGGCAAATAAGATGGTATCAGAATCGGACCACAGCTCGCAGTCGTCGGAGGAAGTCCGACCAATATATTCGGAAGACCGAGGATTGCTAGAAGATGAGGAAGGGGAGCAGAATCTGGCAGATCTGACCAAGGTGACGTCAACCTCGATACAGGGACTTGTGGTGGGCAGTGTCCTTGACTCGATCAGCCAGAAAGGAGGCGATGAAAGCGACGAGGAGGAGCAATTGAGGCCTGTTCACAGTGCAAACTACAGTGCAACTTTAGCAAGAGCCAGAACTCAGGGCTCGGAAACACCGGAAAACCCGGACAACGAGGAGAGCGGGTTCCTGATCCCGGAGCGGAAGGCCAAGGTGATCATCTGGAGTCTCTTCTCGTTGAGTTTCCTCGCGTCGCTCGACGCGACGGTGCTCTCGACGCTCGTTACCGACATAGCATCGGATCTCGGTGCAATGCAGTACATCTCGTGGATCACGACGGCGTATTTGCTCTCGACGTCGATCGTCCAGCCGCTCGGCGGGCTCTCGGACATCTTTGGCCGGGAACCCATGCTCTACGGATGTCTCATCGTGTACACTTTGGGCTGTTTGCAGTGTGCCACCGCCCAAACAACGGCTTCTTTCGTGCTTGGAAGATTCTTCTCGGGCTTTGCCGGCGGCCTCACCACCTTGGGAACCATTATTATGAGTGACCTCATCCCGCTACGCCGCCGGGGCGTGTACCAGGGCCTGGGAAACATGTGTTACGGGCTCGGTTCGACTGTGGGTGGCACGTTTGGTGGCTGGGTCGCACACCACTTCGGCTGGAGAATGGCTTTTTGGTGCCAGGTGCCCTACGGCATCCTCTGCATCTTCATCATGGTTTCCACACTTAAGCTCCCGGCCTCCCTCATGGACCGCAACCCTTACTACCGGCTGCCGCTCTGCAAAAAGCTCCGGGTGGTCGATGTCCGGGGAATCGCACTTTTGGCCTCGGCTCTCACCATCTTCATTATCACTACCTCCTTCTCCTTCCAGAGCACTTTTGCGCTTTGCTGCATGGCTGGCCTCTTCCTGCTCGCAGTCGGCCTCTTTCTACACGCCGAATCTGTCGCCCAGGCCCCAATAGTGCCGGTCAAACTCCTGAAAGACCGCTCGGTGCTCGGCTGCTCGCTTTCCAACATGTTCGGCACCATGTACACGTTTGTCGTCATGTACTACTACCCGGTGTACCTCTCGACGGTCTGCGGGCTCAACACCGAGCAGATCGGCGTCCGGGTAGTGCCTACAGTGCTTGCACTCTCTGTCTCCTCCATCTTTTCCGGCTACTACATGAAGTGGACCGGCAAATACTGGACTTTCTCCTTGGTAGTCAACATCGTCGGGTCCGCGGGCCTGGCCATCATGTTGGCCTGCACCTTCCCCTTCGGCCTCAACAGGCAGATCTCCGTTGTCGAGCAGTACGTGCTCTGTGTGCCTGCTCTCATCTCATACTCTGCAATGCTCACAGTTACCCTTCTTGCCTTGATTGCTGCCGTCCCTATCCAGTACCAGGCCTCCGTCACCTCCATCCAGTACGCTTTCCGGGGCATAGGCTCTGTCCTCGGCACTTCTATGGGCTCGCAACTGTTCACAACTAGCTTGGCTAAGCAAATGACGAAAAAAGTGCTACAGGCACGTCCCGACTCCATCTCTGCACCAGAAGCCCGCAAGATCATCCGTGCCGGCTTGAATTCTGCCGCCTACATCCGGTCTGGGGCCCCGGGGTGGGCTATCAGGCCTATGATCGAGTCTTACGGTATTGGATGCTGGTCCTCTTTTACTTTTTCAACTGTTACTTCTGTACTCTGCCTCTTGGCAATGGCCACTATCAAGGAATACAAGCTCTACTCGACTGTCCGGCGAACCAAGTGAGCCGAGCCGAGATCTGCCCGACTCATTGTTGTCGATTGGACGAAAACGAAAGCTTATCTGTGCTTTAGCACTTACTAGATAAAATATATATATAATGCATGGAGAGAGATAGATAAGCGCCCGGTTCCGATGGCCGCACCCCGTGCTGCGCAGTGCTTTTTTTTTTATTCTTTTTTTTATTCTTTCTCGATTTCGCTCCTTCCCGTTCGGGAAGTTCCGCTTCTTATCGCTGATTCCCAATATACTTAACAACTATTATTCCGCTTGTGCTGTAGCAAAAGAAATCTTCCCGTTTAAAGTAAACTTCCTAATTGTGCTCAGGCCACCCGACAAACCGTATCTGGCAACTTTCTGATCACGGCCAACCATTTCCGGCGTGTCTGTTTTTTTGCTTAATACTTCAGTGTTCTTGTCAACATCCAAAAAGTAGTAATAGACACCAACAGCACTAACAGACACCAGCAAACACCAGCAAACACTAACAGCACGTAATCACATCATGAGAGGCCTACCAGAAGACCCAGAAAGGCAGACCCAGCACCAAAAGCATCGCTCATGGGTTAAGAAAGCTACCGCTGCGTTTTTTTCCGTGGTTCTCGTGATGATCGGCATCACAATTGCAGAATCATGCTTTCTGACTCCAGCAAGCAACAGGAGGCAGAAATCATCACATTTGAGCCCAGAAGAGGAGGCTTTATTGAAATCTAGGTGTCCATACATGGAGAAGATCGCACCACAGCCCGGATTCGAGAACTCGACGGTGTTTTTAGGCGACGAGTACAAGAAACACTCGGTGAAAGTGTGGGGAGACATGATTCGCATCCCAACACAGTCATACGACCTTATGGGTCCCATAGATGAGGATCCAAGGTGGCAGATCTTTGCTGAGTTTGAAAAATACCTCAATGCAACATTCCCGGTCTTCACCGAGAGGGCTGAGCTCGAACACGTGAACACATACGGGCTCGTTTACACTTTGACAGGCTCGGACTTGTCGAAAAAGCCAATTTTACTCACAGGCCACCAGGATGTGGTCCCTGTTCCAGACAACACTGTTTTTAGATGGACGCATCCGCCATTTTCGGGCCATTTCGACGGTCAATACATGTGGGGCCGGGGCTCGGCCGACTGCAAAAATACAGTGTCTGCAATTTTCGAGGCACTCGAATCGTTGTGCAGCCAGGATTTCCACCCAAAAAGAACTGTGGTTGTTGCACTTGGCTTTGATGAGGAGGCCAGCGGATATGTGGGGGCCAGAAACATCGGCAAGTACCTCGAGAATCGGTTTGGCAGAGATTCATTCCTGATGCTTTTGGACGAAGGTGGAGCCATCGTCGAAGATGTGTACGGAGTGGACCTTGCCTTGCCGGATACAGGCGAAAAGGGCCGTGTTAACGTTGTCGTCGATTTGGAAACAACAGGCGGCCACTCGTCTGTCCCACCCCCACATACTTCTGTGGGAATCATGTCTGAGCTCATCACCACATTGGAAAGTTCTCCTTTCCCGCTCCAACTCGAGCCTTCCAGCCCATTCTACACCCAACTCCAGTGCATGGCCCGGTTCAGCAACAGCAGTATGCCCAACAGTCTTCGGGCGGACATCGTGAGTCTTGCAAAAGACCCCAAAGCGAAAAATAGAGTCCTCGAGTTGCAGTCCAGAGACTTGTACACCAAGTACTTGTTCTCGACTTCGCAGGCTGCCGATATCTTTGATGGCGGGTCTAAAAGCAACGCTCTTCCTGAGCAGGTCAGTGCCCAGATCAACTACCGGATAGATGTCGGATCTTCCGTCAAGGAGGTCCAGGATAAGGTCGAAGGCATTGTGCGGCAGATTGCCCACAAGTATGGGCTTTGTGTCAAGGGATTCGGCACTTATCTGCAGGGCTTTGACCCAATTCCGAAGGGCGGCTTCACTTTATCCGTTACAGATGCATTAGAGCCTGCTCCTGTGACGGATGTGACCGAAAACCCGACTTGGGCTCTTTTGGCAGGCACTATTCGGCATGTTTTTGAGGACGACGGTTCGGTCTTGGGTTCTGCCAACCGTGAAATTGTCGTTTCGCCTTCCCTAACAACCGCCAACACTGATACCAGGCACTACTGGGACCTAACTCCAAACATCTACAGATTCAACCCTGTCCGTATGAACTACTTTGTGAACATCCATGCTGTTGACGAGCGAGTTCTTGTTGATGCTCATCTTGAGACTGTGGCCTTCTACTATGACTTCGTGCAGAATGCTGATTGTTTTGACGAATGATGTGAGAATGCGACGAGGTCTTTGTCGTGAATCCAACTTTCTTGAAGTGGAGCATTGACACTAAATGTATTGATTAAATTGTCCTTGACGACGATTGGAAATGTAGATGTGTTTGTAATTACCATGCTTTCTCTAAACGTACGTTGTGAGTGTGGAAATAGTACTGAAACTTATAGGATCATCAGAATAGCACTGTTTAGGTACCACTTTGGGTGAATATATTGTAACAAATGGAAAGTTCTCTAATCTTTTCGACTTGTTTTATTTCTTCTTTCTCTATTTGATGTTTCAAGTTCATTCATTTGATCTCCTCAGATTACTCTTGGTTGTTGCTATAAGTTATCAATTCTCATTTTTTGTTGTGTCAAAACGATGAAGCTCTCGAACAATGCAGTTCAAGTAAGGAAAGATGGTACTGTTATATCATCTGATTCATACGAGAACTACATCTATATAAAGTGAAGATATTCCTCTTTGTATATCATTAAGCAAACTCTTTATTACATACTACAATAAATATCGAAGTACTATATAAATCTGGTAACACTAACTTTAACATGTTGTGGTTGCCGGAGCATGAAAGTAGATCAATTGCTTTGGTTTTCGTATGATACATTGTTGTTCTCGGTGTAGCTAAATATTTATGTAGAGTGCATTCTGCTCTACATTCGCAAGGTTTGAAGGTACGTTGGAATACAGTTGAATGTAATTTGACCTTACTAATTATCTTGATTCTATGAATGGGTACGAGAGATCTGAGAATGCAATTAGAAGTGAATCTTATTAATGAACGTATTTTTGATATCCACGTGCAATCAAGAGAAAAGGAATAGTGCTAAACTGGGTATGGATTGGATTAACAAAAATGTGAATAGTCTTCAATGCTTTGCATATATGAGTAAGCATTTTTCTTTAATATATGGATGCATAACAGCGTTTTGTATTATTACATGATCGGGTAATAGATTTACCGATATTGATATTTATTAACTATGAATGTGTCTGTAGAAGGTTGGTAAAAGTTCTTTTGGCCGATTCACATTGATGTTCGATTTCATAGCATGTTGCTCTGTCCACTGTACTTTAAAGCCATCCTTGTCATTTACTTTCACCGTCTTCTTATTTATTGTCTACTTTTTCATTCACTTTAATGTCGATCAGAAACACATTTATTATTTGCTTTCTTGATCGTCCTGGGATGTATTTTGTAATATTCAACTCTATCTTCATCTTTATCTCCATCTAATTGTTATCAACATTTGGCTGCCTTCTAAGTTCCATGTTGCCATACTTTTTATCATCATGTAGTCTGACCTTTATCATTATTAGCATTATCTACATCGTTTCTGCATTTGCTTTCATATATTTCTGAAGTAATTGATTTATTCTATACACTATATTGATTCATCTCACACCTGTATCTCTATTCATTTATTTGTCTACTTTGATGTATTTCTCTTTTTCTTCATACATTATCATCATTAATCTGCTTGGTTCTATTTCCATCAATTTTCTGACTGTCTTTGTTTTGAACTGTTGGTGTGCATTCATATGTCCATCTATTTGATCCGGTCATTTATTTTGCATCCGTATACTTTCCAATAAGACATTTTTTATATTTCATACTGATCTGAGGTGTTTTACTATATTTTCAGCATCTACTACGGCTATGCATACAGATATTAGTCATCCTCAGCTCGCTTTATAATTGCTTTCTTCATTCACTTCACAATTGCTTTTTATCACCTACTTCATATACTTAATTTATTTCATAGTGATCACAGGTTTTTATTTTCTCCTATACTTAATTTGATAGTGATCACGGGTTTTCATCTTCTTCATAAACCTAATTTATTTTATAGTGATCACAGCTCTTATTACATTCATCATCCACTTTATGATCATCTACTTCATCTACTTTCATCATCATCTGCTATCTATCGAAATGTATATAATACGGACAGTCTGTATGAACTAACAGAATGAGATTAATCACTATATATCGGTAAGATGAGATTCCTTAGTTGCTAGAATTATCTGAAACTCTAGTTAACCGGTGAGCTCTCTGAAAACCTCGGTATTGCTATTTTCTGTTATCTACTTTCATCTGTTTTCATACACTTTCATACACTTCATATACTTTCTTCACCATCTACTTTCTTCTACTTAATCTACTTTCTTCTTAATCTACTTGATCTACTCCATCTATTTCATCTACTTCATCCACTCCATCACATCAAATAAAATATATTAAAGCAATACTCACTGCGAAGAGTGCACAACATGAATCAAATGGTCGACGACGTTCGGGTTGCTCAACGTGGAAACATCGCCGAGCTGGTCCTCCTCGCCGGCCAAGATCTTCCGAAGGATCCGGCGCATGATCTTGCCCGACCGGGTCTTGGGCAAGTCGTCCACCAATAGGACCTTCTTGGGGGCGGCGAAGGGCCCGATCTCACGACGCACCGTGAGCACCAGGTCCTTCTTGAGGGCCTGGACGTCCGCCTGTGTGCCTGGTGGCTTCTCCTTCAAGGCCACGAAGGCTGCCACAGCGGACCCGGTCAAATCGTTCGGGTAGCCCACAACGGCACTCTCGCCGACGGCCGGGTGCTCGATGAGCGCGGCCTCGATCTCGGCGGTCGAGAGCCGGTGGCCCGACACGTTCACTACATCGTCTACCCGACCCAAGATCCAGTAGAACCCGTCCGAGTCCCTGGCGGCCCCATCCCCGGTGAAGTACAGCCCGTGGTACGGCCGCAGGTACGTGTCCAAGAACCGCGAGTAGTCGTGCCAGATGGTCCGGGCCATAGACGGCCACGCGGTCCGCACGCAGAGCACGCCCTCGGCCCGTGGGCCGCGCTGCTCCTCCGCGGTGACTGGGTTGACGATCACCGGGTCGATGCCGAAGAACGGCAACGAAGCGGACCCGGCCTTCGTCGGGGTCACACCGGCCAACGGGCACACCAAGTGCGACCCGGACTCTGTCTGCCAGTACGTGTCGCAGATGTGTGCCTTGCCCCGGCCCACCTGCTCGTTGTACCACTGCCAGACGTCCGCGGCGATCGGCTCGCCCACCGACCCGAGCACCCGCAACGTGTCCAACTTGAACTTCGCGATGTACTGCGGGCCAGCCCGCTTCAACAGCCGGAGGGCCGTTGGTGCCACGTAGAACTGCGACACCCGGTACCGGTCCACGATCTCCCAGTACCGCGAATACGAGGGGTATGCCGGTGTGCCTTCAAACACCACCGTCGTGGCCCCGTTCGCCAACGGGCCGTACACCACGTACGTGTGGCCCGTGATCCACCCGATGTCCCCCGCTGTGAACACCGTGTCCTCCTCGTGCACATCAAAAACATACTTTGTCGTCAGAAGTGCCCCCAAGAGGTACCCCGCCGTCGTGTGCTGCACACCCTTCGGCTTGCCCGTCGACCCGGACGTGTAGAGCAAGAAGAGCGTGTCCTCCGCGCCCACGGGCTCCACCGCCGTGTACCCGGAGTACTTCGCCAACTCCTCGTGCCACCACACGTCCCGGCCAAACTTCCACGGGATCTCCCCGTTGCCCGTCCGCCGGTAAACGAGCACCTTCCGCACCCGCGGGCACCCTGTGAGCGCGTCGTCCACGATCTTCTTTGTCTCGATCGTCTTCCCGCCCCGCTTCGACTCGTCCGCCGTGATCACCACCCGCGAGTCCGCGTCGTTGATCCGGTCCCGCAACGACGCCGAGCTGAACCCGGCAAACACAACCGAGTGCACCGCCCCTATCCGTGCAATCGCCATCAACGTCACCACCGCCTCTGGGATCATCGGGAGGTACACCGCCACCGTGTCCCCCTTCCGCACGCCCATGCCCTTCAACACCTGGGCCAACTTGCACACCTCCTTGAGCAACTCCCCGTAAGTCACCACTCTCCCCTCCCCGGGCTCGTCCGCCTCGTACACGATCGCCGGCTTCTTCGGGTCCTTCATCGCCCACCGGTCCACGCAGTTGTAGCACGCGTTCAACTGCCCGTCCACAAACCACGCTGAAGGCTCCCCGTTGTTATCCCGGAGCCCTGGCGCCTCCGGCCACTTTGCCACGCTGAAGGGCCTGATCCACTCCAAGTTCTCCTTCGCCATCTTGCCAAAGAACTTCCCTGGCTCCGTGATCGACTCCTTGTACATCTTCTGGTACTCCTCAAACGACGATATCCAAGGTTTCGACGGATGCCTCTCAAAGAATCCCTTTGGCACTTCCATTTTCTCCTCGTGCAGGAGGTGCTCGTTTTCGAGCGGTTGCTGTTCTGATGCCATGCTTAGTTGTTGTTGTTATCACTTGTTTCCTACTAATTGGCCTGCCTAACTGCTGATAAATCAATTAATTAGAATCCCTCGCGATCCCATCCCAAATTCCAAATTCCAAATTCCAAATTCCATGCCGATTGCCTCCCTTTTATACTTTTGCCCGATCCCTTTTTTCCCTGTCTTTTTTTTCTATTGTTTGGTCCTGTTACCCAATTAATACCGTGGGGCTAAAATGTGGAGCTTTCACCTACTTCCCCATTTGTGCAAGCCCTACGCAAATCACATTTTCCTCTCCTTCCTCCCGCATCCACCTGTAATTGCATCTTCAAATCTTCATACTTTGTTTAAAATATCGTTTACTGTTAATTCGTGTTGTTCACATCCATTTAACTCATACTTTGCTACTTACAATTATCCCTCTCTGAACGATTCACCCGATGGGTCAGCGGAAGAATGTCTATAAAAATGGGTCTACTTTTTCTCCGCAGCCCACTTCCCAAAAAAATGACTCCGAACTTCTCCGTTCTCCGCATTTGGCTTTGACGACAATCCAACCATATTTTAGCCCGAACTTGTCTCAAAAACATTTCAAACTAATGAGGAGGATGTCAATTGCTGGCTTGACAAAATTAAAATTATCATAAATAATCAAAATTTGGTAAATGTACGTGGGTCTGTTCCCCACATTTTTCAGTGCTTGGCTAAATGTTGTAAATACAGAATCAACGTCAATATCAATCAATCATTCAATTAATCAATCAATCAATCAATCAATCAATCATATTAAGGAAACACGGATCTCAGTGTACTTGTACCCATTTTGCCGGATTTAAGCCGGAAATGTAAAGTATGAGATAAAATGTGGTGCACTAATAGAAGCAAAAGTAATGCAGCTTCGCCATAATTAATTAATTGGCTTAGGAATAACTCGAAATACATGGTATCGGAATACCATTTTTGCACATGTCATGTTGAAAATTTTGAAGTAATACATGACATAACCTACATCGCAAGAGCAATAAAATACTACAGTTAATTGATCATAAATAGTCCTTCTATTTAGTTCTTCTATTTTACATACATAGCTCTTCTATTCAGTTATTCACATATTTCTTCATAAATAGTTCTACTTCCATTCCATATATTTCTCCGTACCACATTTTCTCGATTAGCTTTTCTCATTTTTCACCAAATCGTTTCCCGTCAGGCGCTAAAAAGTTCTTACGACTAAACGAGAAAGAGGGGTCGGTGTGGGGTTGGAAAGTAGCGTTTAAAAGGGCGGATTATTTAAGTGTAAGGATGTATGCTAGATATGTCTTTGTTTACTATTGAAAGATGTGAGGCTTGTAAAAGGAAACATTTTCTTTCGCGGCGCAAGGATTTTCACGCGGCAGAATACCAGTAGAAGTTATTTGTCTGAAAGACAAGATATTGGATTTAGCTTTCGGGGATAAACACACCAAATGTAGAATTTTGTCGTCCAAATCTGTAGCTTTTTATTCATTGATTGGATGAACTAAGTTTTTACCTGTTTTTATCTTTCCCTGTATTTTCTGTTTTCTTTTTAAAAGGTGCTCCCTTTCCAGTACGTCATACGATCTGAAAAGTGAAAATTTTTACTAGATCGGAGTGAATGCACTAGGATAAAGCATATTTGTGGTAATTGTAATAAAATTGTAATGTCTGCTTAATAAATATGATGCGATGGCCTTGGCAGTCAAATTTAGCATAAGAAGCTTAGCATGGATAATTATTCCAGTAAAAAGTGAAAAACTCTGAAAGCAGGTAAGTGGTGATAGTAAAAATGCGTTTTTTATAAACTTACGCATGTCTTAGTTGAGTCTGTATATTGCCGATGCCCAAATCTGGAAATGGTGCAAGAGATAGTGATTAATGCACAGGATTTGTTTGACGAGGGAGATCCGTGCTATGAAAAAAAGATGCTATTTATAACAACGAGCGAGGGAAAAATTTTTTTGAGATACATGAAAGTAATGCAGAATACGCGCAACATATGCAATTAATATATGCTCACAGTAGTTGGGGATAGATGTATTTGAATTCCGGATTAGAAGATGTGTTGAGATGCAGAGGAGGCTGAAAGGAGATTTTTTTGGATGAATGACCTCATCAGATTGGATTACAGAGATGGGTGGATGTTTCCGCCCTTCCCGAAAGATTTCTTCTTTATATATAGCACACGCTATGTTTTTTTGTCTGATCTAATTGTCCAATTTTTTTATACAGCGAATATTTATTGTTTTCCTAGTTAATACTCTTTGACATTTCCCAACTTTATTCTTTCCCGCACTTGCTTCTAATTTTTCTCCATCGTTAGGACCAGGTTACCGTTCTGTCAAATTCCTTCGTTTTTCTTTTTTTGCAATTACAAGTTGAGACAGACATTCAAGTTGCATTAGGTCATAGCATAGGTCATCGCAGATTTGGCGTTTTTGGTTTGTTTGCATCTGGAGATTTGGATATTAAGCAAGTTCAAGGCTATTGGTTAGAAAGCAATAACCTGGAGATAGAGGAGAGAGATTTGAATCATCTTGCATTAGTTTTTGTTCTGCACATCTTTGATTGTTTACGGTTGCATTTGCGACGGTTTTGCCAAGAAAAGTCTGTGTTGAGCGTAAATTAGGACTTAGCTGCTTAGGAGAGCTGAGCAACTAAAACAAAGTTGTGGGATAGATTAGCATAATCAAATTGCATTGTATTGAGCACGTTAAAGCGATTAAGGTTGTTTACATTAGTTTGAATTAAGATATCGCTTATCTCATTACTTTACTTCACTTGAGCAAGTCATACTTCATTATTTCATAAGACACTTCATTATTTCATAAGACACTTCATTATTTCATAAGACACTTCATTATTTCATAAGTCACACTTCACTACTTTACTTATCACTCCACTACCCAATGGCATTCACACATATCGTCAAATTGTTGGCAAGCATACTATTGCTTGGGTTTGCATCGCTCGCAAAAGCTGACGGCAAGTACTTGAAGACAAACTCGTTGCTCACGTGTATGGAGAACTCGGAATTCTCGAGTACCTACTTCTCGGTGACTTACTACCCGTCCAATAACTCGATCTACTACGAGATTGACGGTTCGTCACTCATAACGGGAAAAATTAAGGCGACGTACAGCATCATCGTGTACGGATTGGACGTGTACGATGGGGAGTTGAACCTCTGTGACTTCAACATCAAGACAATCTGTCCAATTTCGGCGGGTCATGTGGATATCTCGGGCACGTACAAGATCTCGTCATCGCAGGTTTCGAGTATTCCAAGCATAGCATACACAGTTCCGGACTTGGATGCATACGTGCAGGTGCACGTGTACAGTACGGACGATTCGGACTCGAAAACAATGCTTGCATGCATGCAGGCGACGCTCTCGAACGGCCGAACTGTGCAGACGCGTTATGCAGGGTGGCCAATTGCGTGCATTTCCGGTTTTGGACTCGCGATCTCGTCGTTTGTGTCTCTTTTCGGCCATTCGGCGACAGCATCGCACATTGCGTCCAATGCAGCATCTTTGTTCATCTACTTCCAGACTTTGGCAATCCATGCAATGATGGGAGTGGCAAAAGTGCCGCCAATAGCCGCAGCCTGGGCCCAAAACTTCATGTGGACTCTTGGAATCATCAGGGCTGGATTCATGCAGCAAATGTTGTACTGGTACATCCAGGCAACGGGAGGTAGTGTGACGTCCATTCTTACGAACCAGTCTGTGATCTCGATCTCGGTGCAACGCAAGTTCAGCCACCTTTTGCACTCGTTATTCAAAAGAGCGGTTTCTGTGGCATCCGGGAGCACAATCGACGTTTTGGACCAGACCAGCCTCTATACGACAAACGAGGATGACGTGGGCTCGAAGATCTTGGTGCTCCGGGGAATCCAGCGTGTGGCATATCTCGCCGGAATAGAGATCTCGAACATCTTCATGACAAGCATCATCTTCTTCCTATTTGTTGGTTTCGTGCTCATCGTCTTCGTGGCCCTCTTCAAAGGCGCAGTCGAGGTTTTGGTGCGTTCCGGGGCGCTCAACCCGGGCAAACTGTCCGCATTCCGCAGCCACTGGGTGTCCATCATCAAAGGTCTTCTCTACAGGCTCATGAACATCACCTTCTCGCAGATCAGCTTGATGTGCATCTTCGAATTCACCAGGCACGATTCTGCTGGCTGTGTGGTGTTTGCCGTGGTTATTGGCCTCGTTGTCTGGGTGCTAATGTGCTATTCTGCAATTCGAATCTTGCTCACAGGTCGCAGGTCCATCCACCAGCATAGCAATCCGGCATATCTGCTTTTTGGAGACGCCAAATTCCTCAGCAAGTACGGCTTTTTGTACACGCAGTACAAGGCTGGGAAGTTCTACTGGACGCCGATCTCTATGGTGTATCTATTTGTGCGTGCTTTGCTCATTGCCGTGCTCCAGGACCACGGAAAGATTTGTGCCTGCATGATTTTCGCAATCGAGTTCCTCTACATGCTCGCGTTGATCTGGAAAAGACCCTTCATGGACAAGCGGACCAATTTGTTCAACATCTTCATCGCCATCGTCAACTTCATCAACTCCATCTTCTTCATGTTCTACTCCAATGTCTTCAACCAGCCATCTGTGGTTTCCTCTGTCGCGGCAATCGTCTATTTCGTCTTGAATGCCGTCGTTGCCTTGATCACCTTGATCATGACAATTGTCACCTGCACCCTTGCCCTGGTCCACCGCAATCCCGACTCTCGATATGCTCCCTACCAGGACGACAGAGCCGCTTTCATACCGAAATCTGACAACCGCAAGAGCCAGGCCGAATACGAGCTTGAAGCTCTTGGTGCTGCTGCCATGAGAGGCCACAATAGAGACAGTATGCTCCCCGATAATGATGCCGAGATCAAGTTTGACACCACCAACAACAGGGCCTCTGGAAATCCGTTCAACATAGATGAAAATGACAACGATGCCCGGTACAGTTCTCCCGTCAAGAAAGACGCTTACTATAACGGTTATTATTCGGATGCCGACTACCGGGGGCGACGAGGGGCCGCTGACAGCTCGGCGAGCAACTCGAATGAAGCCTTCTTCCAAAAGCATGCCATGAATCAGAGAAACATAATATGAGATCAGTTCTGGGGATGCTTCACGTTATTACTTTTTTTGTTTGTTTTTGTCTTGCTTTATATACTACTGCCTATATCTCTTTCTGGTCCTTTCTTTATTCCACCTGCCTGTTTTTTTGTCTTGTTCGGCCGTCGTGCTGCTTATATACTGTATTAATATATCGATACTGTTTGTCTGATAGCCGCTGGTATTTCTATTTTATTTTTTTTTTTTTTTTTTCTCTCGCTTATTTCGATAAAGCAGTTTTTTTTAGCGCCGGTATTTCACTTCATGGTTCGGCCCATTATAGTGTCCACAGCAACACACAAAAGCACCTTCCATGCATATAAGCGCTGACTACACAACACAGATTTCAAATTCACGCAAATAAACACCCCAAAAAACAACAATTTGGCCCCCTTCAAATGATATATAATGTACCGCAGCTCTTCAAGCACAGCCCAGGATTGGGGTTCAGTTGATGATTCCGAAGTGGTGGAGCTGTTAGACACATTAGGTTCCAAGAATAAAGTTGCAAATGATCCAAATGCGGCTACTTCCAATTCTAGTGGCGGCAGTTCTGTGGTTCCAACCGACAAAGATGAGGATTCTTCCCCAATCGTTGACGTTCCATCTTCACAAATAGATAATGAAGAAAGCAACAATCCAGCCATAACCTCCTCAGATACAATATCTGAGACATGGCATTCGATGAGTAATGCTCAGTTTATTGCTTATGTGAACCGGCTTGGCTCGGAAAGGTCTCAGGCAATGAGTTCTACCGCAAACGGTTACGACTTTCATCTTAGCAGTTCAGATCGGCTAATTCCTACTGTTAAAGATGCAGCATCGGATAATCATTCGGGAATATTGATACATCCCACTTCCAGCAATGCAGAAGATCCGTTTTTGCCCACGCAAAAGGACTTGCAACCTCCATCTCAGTCCATTGAATTGAATATCAATTCAAGCCCAAAGAAAGACAACAGTGAAGATTTGGCTTTTCCAGTATTGACAAGTCCGTCTCACGAACCAAGCTCCCCGTTTCTGTCCAATACTTCCAAACAACCTACCTCCAGTTCGGTTGGCTTCAATACACTGGATGAACAAGAAGTATTCGAAGAGTTGGAGGAGGCCAAAGCTCAAAATGGATCTCAGAAAGAGCACGTAGAGCTCAAAAAGTTTACTTCACCACCTACAGAAAGCAGCAGCTCTGTTAAGGCAGCTGAGTTCAAGTCTGTATTAAAGGATGTGGATAGAATACCATCACCGCCTCCGATTGGTGATGATAAGAGTCAGCAGGTTGAAGAAGAGCTTGAATTTGGAGATTATGCGACGTATTTCCACAATAAGCATATTAAACAGCAAGAGCAAGATCAAGACTTTGTTGATTTTGCCCAGAGAGCTCAGAATAAGGTGTGCCCGCCCATTTTTAAAGGATGTGTCATATACGTAAACGGTAAAACGTCTCCGGACATAGCCCAGCTTCATAAACTGATCATATTGCATGGTGGTAAGTTTTTGGCATATTTAGGAGCCAAAGGTAATGCCACGCATATTATTGCCGAGGTTTTGACACCAAGAAAACGGATTGAGTTTAGAAACTACAAGGTTGTGCGGCCGGCATGGATATTGGACAGTATTGAGGCTGGAAAGATTCTTCCCTGGAGCAATTATATGTTGATCAACAACGACTATGGGCAGAAACGGCTCAATTTCTGGACTTCCGGAAATGGCAATGCTTTGGAATTGCAGCAAAAGAAAGGTCAGGATGAAGATAAGCAGGATGAAGATAAGGATGACCCTGCATTTCAGATATCGCAGATATCCGAGTATACCGACCCGGAACCAGCTCTGGATGAGAAAGAGCAGCAGGATGATGAGATGATGGAAGGTGTTGCTGGCCACGCTCAGAAATACAAACAGTTAACAGCAAAGGATCCGGGTTTCCTTGATAATTTCTTTGCCAAGTCAAGACTTCATCATCTCAGCACTTGGAAGATGGATCTTCGGTCGAAATTCTTGCAAAGAGCAATTCAGACACTTCAGAAGCGGCACACAAGGTCTAATTTACCACCCAATACACATAAAGTCATCATTCATGTGGATTTTGACTGCTTTTTTGCAACCGTGTCTGCCTTGAAACACAATCCACCAATTGACATTCACAAGTATCCAATTTGCGTGACACACGGCAGCAATGGGTCCGATATTGCCTCCTGTAATTACATAGCACGTGCACAGGGATGCAGAAATGGAATGTGGTTGGGAAAGGCTAAGAAACTCTGTCCGGATCTCATGTGTTTGGATTATAACTTTGAGGCATATGAGCAGATTTCGCGGATGTTTTATGACACCATACTACAGTATGATGTGGACTCGATCTTGCCCGTGAGTGTAGATGAAGCTTTGCTGGATGTCAGCAGCTTGTGTGTCAAGGAAAATGCTGAAGTGTTGATGAAAGACATCAGGTTGAAAGTGTTTTCCAAAACCGGGTGCTCTGTGAGTTGTGGGTGTGGTCCGAATGTTCTTTTGGCAAAGCTGTGTCTAAAAAAGGCAAAGCCCGATGGGCAATTCAAAGTTGATCCCGAGCATATTCAGGATTTTATAGATGGAGTCAAGTTTCAGGATCTACCGGGGATGGGGTACCGCATCACCGAAAAACTGGAAAGTGGACTGGGAAAGGAGAATATCTCAGTGGGGCAGTTGAAGGCAGTTTCAAAAGAAAGACTAACTGCGATGTTTGGAATGAAGACTGGAACCACTATTTATGAATATGTCCGTGGTGTAGATCACACATCAATCGATATTCTGTCGGATCGGACCAAGTTTGTTCGCAAATCACTATCAATAAACATCAACTGGGGTGTTAGATTCGATGAAAGTGTCGAAGTTGAGCAGTTCCTCGAACGGTTGTCCAAAGTTATGAATAAGAGACTGGAAGATGCCTGTATGATAGGTGGGTCTGTCAGTTTGAAGTTGGCTTTAAGACATCCGAAAGCTCCTGTTGATCCTGCAAAGTTTTTGGGCATGGGAAGATGCATTTTTGTGTCTAAAGCATCGGCATTTTGCAGCAAAACGAGGAACTCTGGTTTGATCAGTGGTGAATTGAAGTACTTGTGGCGAGTTTTGGGAGCTGAGCCAAAGGAGTTGCGAGGTATTGCAATAACTATGGGCAAACTATCTTCAGATGATGGCACAACCAGTAAGGGCAGCCAGAGCAAGCTTGTATTGCCCAATTCAGATGAAAAGCGTGTCTCTGGAGCTTTGAAAAGAAAGCAGAATGATTTGGAATTGACGCATGCTCAGAAGAAAGTAAAGAGTGCAGATTTGTTTTCTTCCAATGTTCCATCTTCTCCTTTGAAAAGTGCAATTCCAACTGGTGAAGACGAACCACTCATAGTGAAGCAATTACGGCTTTCGCCCAAAAAGAAGAACAGAAAGCGGAATATAGCATTTCAGCCTGTGCAAATAACCCGGGACGAGATAAACTGGGACGTGTTTGGAGAATTGCCGATGAGTATTCAGCAAGAAATAAAGCAGGAGTTAAGACGACGAGATTTAGCTGCCAGCCCCAAGAAGAAGAAGAAGGTGAGTGATGTTATTCGTGCTAAAGGCAGACTGCTTTTTAAAAGTGAACTTTCAACAAAATATGGTGGTATTACTCGTGGTAATCAGCCACAGAAAGTCGTCATCACGCAAAAGTTGATTGATTCTCATGCCATTTTGAGGTTTCAGGGAATACCGATAAGTGAGTTCGACACGATCAAGAAGAAGCTTCTGGAATGGATAGATACATCGATTAATGATAAGGAGGGGCCATTTGATGAGGATGTGGGTATGTTCAGCGATCTCATGTTCGAGTTGATTGAAATTGGTGAAATCCTCAAGTTTTTGAGTATTCTGGATGTCATGAAGGTCCGATTACAGGACAGAAGTGATAAACCTGGATACGCAAAGTGGGAGACTGTTCTTGCCGAATTCAAGGCGATATTGAAAGATACAAATACGGATAAAATGTTTCAGTATGGCTTCTAGGATTGTAAAGTATCTGGAGAGATTCGTGTTGGTAAATTTAACAAGGTTGTGGAGGGGTTTAAGAACTTGAAGGTTTATGGTAGGCATCTATTGAAATCTGATGTTTGCCGGTGTGTACACTAATAAATATGTATTTATAGTCATTTTCAGAATGTAAAGGAGGTTTTCGTGCGTCTATAATCATTGGAGGTATGCCTACATGTTAGTACAAGCATTATCCGACTCACGCGTGTTCATTTTTCGTTACTACAGTCCATCATTATTTCTAAGCATATCACATTCAAAGTCTATCGGGCACCTTAAACCAGCATAAGTCGTCAAAAAAGCAGCCGTCGTATATACAGGGTATATCTCTTGCCAGTTTAAGCATCACCCTTTGCCAAAAGACTCTTTGGGGCTCTCATGGCCCATTCAGTCCACGAACCATCGTAAACGGCAATATTGTCAGGATTGAAGCCTGCAAGAATCAATCCAGTCCGCACAACGCATGCAGTAACACCCGTGCCACACATGACGATGATCGGCCTTGATTCATCGATGTTATGCTCCTTGATAACAGAGTCAAGGGTCATTCTTGACAAGAACGATTTGTTTGGTGTGAGCAACTCGTTAAATGGCAAATTAGCAGCGCCCGGGACATGGCCGGATGATATTCCGGCTCTTGGTTCAGCAACAGCTCCCGTGAACCGGTCGTTGGATCTTGCATCAATTAAAGTGACGCTTTTGCCAATCTCACCTGCCTGTGCAAGCTCTAGTATTTTTTCATAAGAAACAACTTTTGAAGGATCAAAAGTAGCCTTGTAAGACACAGGTTTGTGTGGGGAAGGCTTTGTAGTAATAGTAGTCTCCAACCGATTGATCATCTCGTGCACGACCATGACCAAGTTTGGATCTGAAAAGGACTGTTTGTAGGAAGGAAACGTATTCAGAATAAACAACTTTTCAGGATCGTGGCCAAAGATCTCAAACATCCAGGCAGCTCTGCAAAGAGAAAAGATCCCTTGGCGATCATACAGTAAGAGAGAAGTGTCGTTGCTGATTCCTAGTTTGCCTACCTCCTGTTCAAACAACTTTTTTGTAGGAAGCATGTGGGGATATGGGCTCGAGTGGTCTGAAATCTTCTCGATATCAAAGAAAACGGCATCCTTGTTGAATCTCTCCTTCTGAAACTCGTTGTACGCATTTGCAGGCACGTTTGGCATGTACCAAGATGCATCTACTGGTAAAATCTTGTCGTTTTTATGCTTTTGCAAGAAAGTTTCAATTTCTGCCGGTGCAACTGTATTGATATTCCTAACTCTCAGTTGAAGTCTTGAAACGGACATCAAAGCAGCCTTTGGAATTGAGGGAGATCTCAAGACGGTTGTCCAGTTGTTTTTGAGCGAAAGCATTGTTTGTTTGTAAAATAAAACAGGAGGAAAGATAAATCAAATACAGATACAGAAGTTGATTAAATAAATCTCTCTCCGATATCTCTTAAATTTTCCCTTTTTCCATTCTCTCTTTTCGCTTCTCCCGTTTTCAATTTTTTTTCCCCCACCTTAATCGATACGAAAGGAGCATATTTTGGGATCGATTGAGACAGAGATCTCACATCTGCGGTGTATTTGCAAAAAGAACGATTTCAAAATTTTCCTTCTTTACAAAATAATAATTAATTCGCAACTTTTCGAATGATCTTGTAGTAAGTAAATATGTTAAAGTTCGAGAAAGCAAGAAAGCATAGACAAGTCTAGCCGTCTGTATCAGTCGAGCCATACAGTAATCTTGTGCTTACGTAATCTAGCCGTAGCTAAAAGTTTTTGATGTAAGGATGTGCAAGTGTAATTGCTGTGCATCGATTGATAGACACCCCCACTTTCGTAATAGCCTAGCATACATGGATAGATTTGACTTGTGTCAGATATTTCGACTTACACTTCAAAAGATTCAACCGTCTTTCTCTTGGTGTTTGTTGTTTTGAGACATAAATCAAGGATTCTTCACATTTATGTGCTGTTTCTCTTCTCCGTGATATAAGGCCACATAACCACGGCATGGATTGTTTTTGGATGGCATATGGCAGCATATAGTAGTGTGCGCTTATTTGATTTAGGGACTATTTACAGCTATTGCGATGGTAACTTTCATTAAAGTTGTAAAGCATGATAAGAAGAAATCCCAAAAGTTTTTTTTTTTTCTCGCGCATCTCCCATGGCTTTTTCCGGTTACGCATTTCTTTTCCGAACCTACAATATTTATGCTCAAACCTGCCTGAGATGATCACGAAGCATTCAAGCATCCCACAAGTACTATAAGTCCTTTCTAAGTGTGACTGGCAATTGGATGAGGCACCTGATATAATACGCAAGTATTAACAAGAAACTAGTCGAGGTTGCAATTGTATTGCCCTGTTTAATTATATACACCACAACCCATTTAGCATAGTACATATTTGAATCACAGAGAAGAAGAATAATCAGATGCCGGACAAAGTAAGGAATGGGAATGAAGCCAAGGACAGTGAAGAGGAGGATGGAGAGTCGATGATTGCAAGTGAGCAGTTTGGCATGGTGGATTTCAGCAAGATGTTTGATGGGAGTACAGAGCATGCAGCGGATGCAATGGATTTTAGTGATGAGGATGAGTTAGCAGAGGAAGTTGAGGAGGATAAAGGTAAGGGGGATGAAGAAGTTAAAAGTCGGGATGTAGGGGGAGATGAATCCGGTGATGAAAGTGATGATTTGTTGAAGGAACTCGAGCAGGAAGGAATGCAAGGTGTGGATGAAGTTGAGGCCTCGGAAATTATCCCAGGAGGTGGTTTATTTGGCAATCAGATTGCCCCCGACAGTTCCAAACCAGATGTGCAGGTTGAGCAAGAGAATTTGCCGGAACAGGGGAGCCCTGTGGATGATGCGGATGTTGAAAAGAAGAAAATTGAGAAGTTGAAGGAGAAAGAAAGGCGAGAAAAGCTTTTAAGAGTATTTTACCCATCCTTCCACAGGGGAGAGCCAATCAAAATGACAGAATTGTTCCCCGTTGTGCCGCTTGACTTCCCATACCAGCAGCCTCCTCCAGTTGGGCCGATTCCGTTGATTCCAACTAAAATTCAGTTTGATGTCAGACCAGACTCTCGAAAAGATTTCCGATCCTCGGGAAAAAAGCCAGTCCAGGTAAAGAGCAGCTCGCAGAGAGGTGTGATGTCTCTTCCTGAGCGAAGAGTCATCTCTTTAGAGGGGAAAACCATCGAGCAATTAAGAGATGAGGTGGATGAATCGGGAAAAAAGAGTAAGGACCAAAAAGCAAAGAGGAGCAGAGATCACGAGGTGCGATCAACCGAGCTATCCGAGTACAACAAGGACTTGGTGCTCTCGACTGCAGACTGGGACGATAATGAGATCCTGGAAGGTACGATCGACGGTGCTGGTACTAGTGGTGTACGGGTGTCTGGAAATGGTGCAAGGATGCGTTTGGTGGACACGCCGATGGACGATTGGGACGAGGGGCAGCAGGGCCAGAACATTCTCGAAGGTCGCCTGTATCCGGAGGACATCAATCTCCAGCTTGATCTCAATGATCCGGGTCTTTTGTTTGAGGATGAGGAGGCAAAACTACAAAGGAGGAAGAAAAGAAGGCTGGCAGCAGCGTCAACAGGCGAGAAAATCATACATGCGGTGATTCCCGGGAATTCGAAGGTTCTGGAATCGCGGTACAACGTGTCAAACGACCGGGCTTACGATATTTTGAAGAAGAACTACCACGCCAAGGTGAGGTCCACGATTGGAAATCTTACAATTGAGCATGCACCGCCTGCAATCCGGTTGCAATCACCGTATTATTCGGTCAAGCCAACGCCAAAAACGTTGCGGATGTTCCACCGGCCGCGTTTTGTTGTTCGTTCGAACACTACAATGTTGTTTTCTCGGCCGAAACCCCGCCGCAGGAAAAAGGACCGCGGCAAGAGTGTTGAGGATTTGTTTTCAGAGACAGGAAGTCTGACTCTGGGAGATACAGGCCACTTCTTCTTTCTGGAGTACTCGGAAGAGCAGCCGGCAGTGCTCAACAAGTTTGGGATGGGTTCCAAGATCATCAACTACTACAGAAAGATGACAGATGGAGATACATCGAGGCCAAAACTCCCCGTGGGGGAGACGCATGTGCTTGGAATAGAGGACAGATCACCGTTTTGGAACTTCGGATTTGTCGAGAAGGGAAGCATCGTGCCGACTTTCTACAACCAGATGGTCCGGGCACCGATCTTCAGGCATGATTCGGCAATTACGGACTTTCTGTTGGTGCGAAGTTCCGGAATGGGCAGTTCCCAGCGATATTTCTTGAAGAGCATCGACAATTTATACACCGTTGGCCAGACTTTCCCCGCAGTTGAGGTCCCCGGCCCACATTCCAGAAAAGTGTCGGCCATTTCGAAAAATAGACTCAAGATGATCGTTTATCGGATCCTGAACTCGGACGAGCACCAGCGGTTACTTGTTAAAGATATTTCGACGCATTTCCCGGAGCATACAGACATGCAGAATAGGCAGAGGTTGAAGGAGTTCATGGAGTACCAGAGAAGTGGTGAAGACCAGGGATTTTGGAAGTTGAAGTCTCACCAGCAGGTCCCGGGGTACGAAACCACCCGGGAGATGATCTCTCCCGAGGATATATGTCTTTTGGAGTCGATGAAGTGCGCCAGGCAGCATTTTGGAGACATTGAGAAGTTGCGCAGGGAAAGATTGGAGGAGGTGGATGACAGTGGTGCTGCCACTAACAGCAATGCTAACGATACCAACCGTGATTCCTCGCCTGCACCCACATCCAACAGAGAAGAACTCCAAGAGATGGAGCTGGCACCTTGGAATACAACGAGGAACTTCATTCAGGCAACCCAGGGTAAAGCCATGCTTCAAATTCACGGCAAGGGAGACCCGTCCAGCAACGGGTCGGCATTCTCGTTTCTCAAGATTTCCATGAAGGGAGGATTCTTGAAAAATGTGGAGAGCGAGGTGGGGACGCCAGTATCACAGAAGGAGACGAAAAGACAGGGGAAAGTGCACGGCGGTGCAAACGATAAAGGTGGAAATGCACACTCGTATAACGTGGCTGAGCAGCAGAAGCTGTACGACGAGGAAATTGCGAAAGTTTGGTACCGGCAGCAGGAGGTTTTGGGCTCGGAAAACGAGAATCACGGCAAACCCAGGAAAGTGAGCGATGAGGAAATGAAGGATAGCCACTACATGAGGACTGCGAACCAGAGAGTGAATAAGGAGGTGGATGAGATGCCCAGGTACTTGAAGATTACTCGCATGGTGAGAAACAGCTATGGAATCTTGGAAAGACAGGTGGATATCATTAAAGATCCCAAGGTGGTCGAGCTGTACGTGAAGAAAAGACAGGCCAAGTTGCTTGAAGACCCAACCGAGCTCGATAGCAACAGTTTGGTGCTCACAAATGATGCTGAGGAGAACTTGAAGGTCAAGAAAAGACTCGAGGAGGCTTTGGCCAAGTTGCAGAAGCAGCAAGAAAAGAAGAAGAAGAAAACTTCCGGTATCACTCCTGCAAACATCGACTCGCACGGCCGGATTAGCGGAAGGGGAATCGGCAAGGGAAAATCTACAAGTAGAAGATGTGCTACTTGTGGTATGTTGGGACATATCAGGACTAACAAGTGCTGTCCACTATACTACACCATTCACAACAAATCCAATCCGAACTACATCCCTGGAAGTGAGAAGAGTGCACACTTGCTCAAGATGACCGAGCAGAGCAAGAAGTGATCCGCTGCGTGTATTTAAATAGCTGTTTAGTCGTAACGATTGTAATAATATGATGTTCATGAGAATCAGTCTGTAGTTTTTTTTTATTTCAGTTATCCATTTTTTTACTTTTTTCTATTTTTTGGGTCTTTTTCATTTTTCCCATTTTTCCTATTCTTTTCTCTCCGTTATCCTCTGTCAATCTCATTATTTTTCGTCGCTTTCCCATACGAAGAATTACAGCTGGATACACCTCATTCACATATTTCCTCCCTTTAACCCTAATTAAAGCACCATCCAGCTGTTGCCATACTCTATACTCTAGCCACAATGGACAGCAAGCACCATATTCTCCGGAGTTTTGATGCCTTTCGTAAGTAACCATGCTCTTTCCCCATACACGTATATTTTTCACCTTGTGCACATATCAGTACTAACAATGCAATTAATGGTGTCTATCAACAGCAAAGGTGCCGCCATCAAACCAAGTCAGAACCACCAGGGGATCAATTAGCTCAATCTTCACGTATGTGTTCTTGTTCTTCCTGATATGGGTCGAAATAGGTGGATACATAGATGGTTTTATCGATTACCAGTTTAGTGTCGATGATGTTATACGAACAAACCTTTTCCTCAACATGGACATCACTGTTGCCTCACCATGTAAATCTTTACAAGTCGATGTGAGGGATTCCACTGCTGACAGAATGTTGGCCGAGGAAAAGCTCAACTTCCAAGGTCTTCCTAATGCAATGCCTTGGGAAATGTATCAAAAAACGAAGGAGGTGGTTTCACCGAAGTTGGAAGACATCCTAGCCAACTCTCTCGGTGCAAAGTTTGTGATTGAGGGCCAAAGGCAGAATGATGACTTGCCATATTGCCGGATCTTTGGAACTTTGCCTGTTAATAGAGTTAGAGGATCTCTCTATATAACTGGAAAAGGTTTTGGATCCACTTTTCTCAGGTCTCAGCCACAAACCTTGAATTTCACGCATCAAATTACAGAATTCTCATTTGGTGACTTCTATCCATTCTTCGATAATCCACTGGATATGACCTACCAGGTCACAGAAGAGAACGCACATACGTTCCAGTACAAGCTAAGCGTTATCCCTACTCAATATGAGAAGTTAGGTGTAGACATTGACACAACTCAGTACGCAATGTCTTTGTATGAGTCCTCGCGGAAGTATGTGTCTGGAATTTTTGTCCAATACGATTTCGAGCCAATCAAGATGATTGTTGCTGAAAGAAGGCTTTCATTCTGGCACTTCCTCATAAAGCTGGTCACCATTATAGGTGGAATCTGGATTGTTTGCAAGTGGTGTTACAGAGTTTTAGAGAAACTACTTTCAATAGCTCTCGGCAAGGATGTTTTGAGAAGGGGAGAGGAAAAGAAGGAGGGAGGTCTTCTTGATTCCTTGGATGAAGAGACATTTGAAAAGATATGATCAATTGTGCTTTCTATATTTCTTTACTACCGATAATTTATATACATTCTAACAATACTCCGATGTTTCTTTCTCAGAGCCCATTCCAGGAACAACTTGAGTATTTCTGTAGTACTCATCATCGTCAAATGTTATGATCTCCCAGTACTTGTAAAGCATCATGAGGCAAAACATGAATCCAAGAGTGCAGAAAAGTAATCCATCTGCATAATGATTCAGACCCTCGCATATCCGTTCGCTGACTCCATATAGCATGAATTGTGAGGCAATAAAAAACATCGCCGTTAACAGTAAAGAGCCAATTGCCCACCGATTAACAACTAGCATCACAAAGCAGATCACCGTCTGTGAGCAGAACCAGAAAAGAATGAGTATTGGGTTGAGAATGAAGGTGAACACAAATAGAATTGTAGTCTGAGACGGACCAATAAACGATCCGGCACCTCTAAATGTGAGAATTGCCACAACATAGTTGATCATGAAGATCGCAAATGACGATATTGAAAGCGAGAAAATTGACTTTCTGGAGCCATCTTCCCATATTCCAAAGCCGCATATTCCGGAGTATAGTAATGCCCAGGAAGTTGTTGCATACATTGCCAATTGAAGGCTCACAAAATATGGATAGGATGCGGATCCAGGCGGTGAAACTCCTGTATCCACTATGAGGCAGCATAGCACACTAAAGAATAGAGACCAGAAAAAGAACATCATCTCTTTTCTTGCAACTGAAGTATATCGAAGCCTCACAAGATGTATGATGACCAGTATTAGTCCAAGTGTTGCTATATTAAGAAACGCATTTCCAATTTCAAATATCAGCGTATTATCGATAATGACTGTGCGAGCATAGCACTTGGCTAAGACGCCTGTAAACGGCACTTCCTTTCCTGAGTTTAACGGTTTTATAAGTGAACAAAGTGGTAAAGGAGACCTTTGGCAAAGTGTCTCGAAATCTCCAAAAGTCATTTAATTTGGAGTTAAACGCTACCGAATGGCTGAAGTCAGTAAGTCTTGTAAATGATTTATTAATAAAGATACTATCAAAATGTGTTTTGCGTTTATTAGGAGGAGAGTATTAAAAGTGAAGTAATGAGCATCGAAAAATGACGGTTTCAGCTCTGATCAGGCGTTACCTGGTGCGGAATTAATTGGGATTGTTTACGTTTTGCCTATGTTGGAATTGGTATTACTGAACAGGTAATACTGTCCCGGCGGTAAAAGGGACGAATGAGGGTCAGAAAAAAAATCGACAACAAAAATCCATAATTTAAAGTTTTTTTTTGTATGTGAAAGAAGGAATCATCTGAAAAAAAAAAAAAAAAAAAAATTGGAAAAAGTTTTAAGAGAAAAAAAAAAGAGTCAACAGATCTCTCCCCCCACTTATACATGTAATACACGTTTTATCTTAAGCAATTCAAACTTTCCTTCAGCATACCATCCATATTATTTGAAAGATTTCGAAAATGGCCGGCAATAATGACAGAAAGGAATCAGGAAAGGCCAGAATCTTGGGCTCGGCCTCTGCTGGTGTTTGTGAGATTGCAGTTTTCCATCCAATCGATACTATTACCAAAAGAATGATGAGTAACCAAACACCAATTACAACAGTGTCAAAATTCAATCAAGTTATTTTTAAGGAGCAGTATCGTGCCCCAATCATGAAGAGGGTTCTTTCCCTTTATCCTGGTTTGGGATATGCGGCTTGTTACAAGATTCTTCAAAGAGTCTATAAGTATGGTGGACAACCATTTGTGAAGGAGTATCTAACAAGGAATTACAGGGACGATTTTGAGTCCTTGTTTGGTCCACACACGGGTAAGGCAATGATTTCGGCTACTGCCGGTTCGATCATCGGTATGGGTGAGGTTGTTTTGCTTCCATTGGATGTGATGAAGATCAAAAGTCAGACCAATCCTGAAGCCTTCAAGGGAAGAGGATTCTTCACAATTATGAAGGAGGAAGGTATTAGAAATCTATACAAGGGCTGGGGCTGGACCATGGCCAGAAACTTGCCGGGTTCGTTTGCTTTGTTTGGAGGTAACACGTTTGCCAAAGAGTACATTTTCCACTTGAAAGATCACTCTTCTGCTACCCTGGCTCAGAACTTTGGTGCCTCGATTTGCGGAGCTTGTGCCTCATTGGTCATTTCTGCACCATTGGATGTGATTAAAACCCGAATCCAGAATAAGAACTTTGACTCCAAGGAGACCGGAGTCACTATTGTCAAGGATATGTTCAAGAATGAAGGTATCACGTCGTTTTTCAAGGGATTGACTCCGAAATTGTTGACTACTGGTCCAAAATTGGTGTTCTCGTTTGCTATGGCACAGACTCTCATTCCAGCTTTCGACAATGCATTGTCTAAGAAGCCTAAGAACGATTGAGTAAGCGCGTTTGTTTTTGCTGCTTTGCTTCTTGTACATACGAAATTTGTTTGAGCGTGTTGGCCACGGTTAGATACTGATATACCCATCACAGCCGCTTAAATAAAAAGAGAGATAATACGCGGAGCTTGTAAACTTGCTTATTGTTTGTTTATAAATAGAATGATAACAGTATACCTGCATTGTGATGATATATGTACATGTGTTTTAGTTTAGATTAGCCAGTTGGTCTTTTACCATTTCCTGCCTTCTTCCCTCCATATTTGCACCTAATCAGTCACTTTCGGGTGGCTGGCTTTGTTTCTCTTCTCTACTACGAACTATTTCATCCTGTAATTGCTGAAGCCTTCTTTTTTTCTCCTCCGCTTCCTTTGCCAGCTGCACCTTTCTTTTCTCCTTGTATTCCAGTGCAATCGAGTGTATCTCATCGTTATATCCGCTCAAAGAGTCCTCCACTGCTCCATAAGATGGACCATTGTTGGTTTGGCCCAATATGATGTCTTTCAAGCCACTTTCAAATTCCGCAGATGTTGGAAGAGTTCCCAACCTGTCCGGACTGATGGAAAGCAAGTTTTTGATCTCCTTCAGCTTCCTGTCACTAAATGCTTCGTCCACTAAAAGTTGGAGTTTAGGTTCTGTAATCGCAAACTTACTCGACTCATTGTACAATTCCATGAGTTTCTCTGCTTTGTGCTCCTTAACCTCCATTCTTTGCATTGTTCTGTTCGCCTTCCGCTTCAACTCCAATGCCTCTCTCTGTGCTTCAGTTCTTGGCTTCACCATTGGACCTTTAAGAATGCTTTCCACAGTTGGTGTTGTGTAAAGCTCAGCTTTCGACTTTTCATGTTGTTGTGCTTTCTCTGCCACTTTCTTCCTTTCCTCTGTAAGCTTTTTTTGGTGTGCCTCGAGTTTTTCCATTCTCTTGACCTCCGCATCATACGAATCCTTCAAGAACTTTCTTCTCAGCTCGGCATTTTTCAATTTGTATCTCTGGGCCTCGGGCATCTTTTTCAATTCATCGTTTTCATAGCTTTTTTTCGGCTGTGCCGCAGTTCTTTTCAAAAGCATTTCTGGTGTGATAACCTTGGGACGTATCAAGTCACGCGTCGTTCCTTTTGGATGTAATATGCCGTCTGCATATCCTGTATCACGTGGCTTTACATAAACCTCATGTTTGTATGGCTGTTTGAATATCTGCCTTGGCTTTGGCAAAATTCCAGACTTTCCGTGGAATTTCAACGCACCCTTTCCCATTCTGGTTATATCGGTAGTCCTGTTTATCCAATATGCAATTTACTTTGATGGGGTGTTGGTACCTGGAGCTCAAATCATGCAATTCAAGTTTCAGCATTTCTTTTTCGATTTAATCATGTCCATTTATCGTGCGTTTTACCTATAATTTTTCCCCATTTATTAATTTTTTTTTTTTTGTCTTTCTTTTTTTCACATTTCTCGCTCCGTTTACCTGTTCACGGATGTTCGATACTTGTGTTGACGTAAATGTTGAATTCCAAAAGACGTGCGTTAAGTCACATGGAACTCATATTTGTAACAAAAAAGCACGGGAAAAGCTTTTTAGCGCTATAAAATTGGCAAACCTTCGAATGGATATGGATGATAAACGTGAGATACATTCCCCATATTTGTCAGATCGGCAAATAACAGAACTCCATAAGTCAATTCTGCAATATTTGATTTCAAAAGTGTTTTCCTCATCAAGCGAAGGTTCCCAAACTGATGACGAAGTGGCTGCAATCAAGGATGAAAAATCACAAAACAAGTTTCTTGAAATTCTTATCCGGCGTCTAACGGGGTTCAACGGCTTGGAGGAATTCCAAAAAAACGCTGCCAGTACCATTCCAGAGAACTTTTTGGAAAAAAAGTGGTCTGCAGTTCTCAATCTTCAAAAGAGGGTGTTTGAGCTTGAGAAAGAGCTCGAGAGTCAAAAGAAAATTGTAAATGAATACGATACGTTCTTAGAGGAAAGCGAGTCAGAGATGGCCGGAGGATTGAAACGCATGAAGATAAGCAAATACAATTGGATGCCAAGAGCAGTTCGTACTACGCTACGATACCATCACGATTCAGTCACAAGTATTGCGATACATCCATTCAATCCGATTCTTGCCACTGCAGGCCAGGATGGCAGTATTGCAATATGGAATCTGTTAGATCTGTCGGAGCCGGAAAAGGTGATCAGAAATGCGCATTCTCGTGCAATCAACTGTTTGTGTTTCCAGCCAATGAGTCGCAGTAAGAATGCAAAAGCCACAGCAAAGAAGCCCATACTTCTAGCATCAGCATCCTCCGACTTGCTCATAAAGTTGTGGAATCTACGATCCGAAACGTTCAACGTTCCTGTAAGCACACTTTCAAGTCATGATCATCTTGTTTCTGGCATCCAGTTCAGCCGAACTGACACTTCCCAGCTTGTCAGTTGCTCACGTGACAAGACAATCAAGGTTTGGGACGTCAGCTCTGGGTGGTGCACGAAAACAATTCGTGGTCACTCGGATTGGGTCCGAAATGTTGATTTATGCTCTTCTGTCGAAGATGGCGATTTCATTTTGAGCTGCTCGAACGATCAGTCTATCCGATTAACGCACCTTGACTCGGGAAATGGTGTAGGTTTGTGCATTGGCCACACGCAAGTTGTTGAGGATGCAATATTCATTCCTGATGGCCGAGAGCTCGATCTGGCTGATGATTCTTCCGATATCGATAATGATGCTTACCGTAGGCTCGGATACAAGTACTGTGCAAGCTGTGGACGAGATAACATGATCAAGATATGGCGTTTACCCTTGCCTGATATGTCTTCGGGAACTCCAAGACCAGCCGCTAATCCTCAAGGCAAGCTTTTATTTGAGATTGAAGGGCACACCACCTGGGTCCGGAGACTGGTAACACATCCAAACGGCAAGTATCTCGTTAGCTGCTCGGATGATAAAACGATAAAATTCTGGGATCTTCACAAAATCGCAGTTGCATGCAAAGAGAATATTCCTGCCGTTTCTCCTTCAGCAGTGCTTAAGGATCACGACAGTTTTGTGAATGTTATTGCATTTGCGGACCCTGTTCTTCCCCAAAAATACTACGAATACTTACATGGCAACGATGAAAAGGATAGGCTAAAGGCGAAAAGATTACTTGAGCAAGGAATGCGCTGCTATTTGGTGAGTGGATCTTCAGACAGCACTGCCAAAGTTTGGGTTTGATGTGGCTTGAGAAAGCTATACTCACCTTCATTCTTCCTTCTGTATATTACCAAACGAATAATATGTATATTAAAGTACTAGGTTCGAACCGTGGTCAAGCAAATCTTGGGCTCTTATTGTTGATGTAGAACTTCCTCTTGCGAGTTTGCATGGTTGATTTCTCTTCCATCAGTGGCTCGATCTCCCTCCACCACAAATGTGCACATTTTCCACTACAAAACGGCCGTTTAATCGGCAAAAGACTGCAGTCTTTAAAATCCCACCATTCCATGATGTCCGCAACCGGTTCCGTGACCGGTTTGTGGCAAAATCCACATATTTCACCATTAGAGCCATGTATCAGTGCCTTCACTGCCATCTTATAGACTCTTTCATTGGTTGTTTTCTTCCATTTTGTAATCTCCGACTGTGAGATTAGGTATTGTGAAACTTTCCGAAGCACAAGTTCCGCAAGTTTGGGGCACCATGAAGCATTTTCACAAGCATACTTCTGCTCTTGATCTCTTGCAAGTTTGGACTCGTCTGTCAATGGATTCCAAAACTCTGATTCTGTATTGACAGTGCCGCTCGTCTCTGTATTTGACCTAGAAAGTTTCATTGCAACCACCGTCGCAGTACTAATTTGTGTATTGCGTGTTGTCCAGTGTAGATATCCAACATATCTAAGGAAGCGATCCGGTAAACCGAATTTGGCATTCTTGCGACATTTTTCAACATCTATTTTGCGGATCTCAAAACAGTCCTTATCTAACTCTATGAGAGGATTTGGTCTAATCGCAATAAATTGAAGTTGCTGCAAGCCTAAAATGGTGTGAGGAAAGAATCTGATTTTATTCTGAGCAACGTTTAATGATCTAAGATCTTTGGCATTACCAATCGCTCCAGGTATACGTGCAAGCTTATTATCCCTTATTATAAGAGTTTCAAGCCCACCTATATCAAACAAACGTGGAGAAATTGATCTAAGCTTGTTGTTTGAGGCAAATAAATGAAGGTTGGGCTTTGAAATCTCCCCCTTTTTGTTGTAGATCACTAAATCCCGGAAATCGTTAATTTCGTCTGGTAGAGACTGGAGGTTGTATCCATCCAAACTTATTCTGTAATCCTCGTAGATCTCCGCTCTTGGATCTCTATCAAAAGAGTTGAGAATAATATCTCTTGCTCTGCTATTTATCTCCTTACTATTCTGAACCACAAAAAAAGTTGGGTCTTCGTACATTCTGGGGCTGTATCCTTTAGGAAATGCGTCATGTACCAATTTAATCCCATACACTTTACCTTCTCTATCCAGTGCAAATTCACATGTGTTGCTACTCCATCCCCTATGACCCTTAAATTTTGATTTTCTCTGCCTCTTTTTTTGTGGTTGCTGATCGGATAATGATGAACTATTCCTTAAGAGAGTCTTTGCAACATGCTTTTTCACAGATTGAACCTCTGGTTCTGAATTTCTAGACCTAGCAATAGAAATTGAGGTAAATGAGGAAATACATTGGGCATCATCTAATTGACAGCTTTCATTATCGGTATTCTCATTGCTGAATTCATCATCCATGAAAGGTGAGCTTGGAATATTAGAAAAGGAAGGAGAACTTTTCAACACGATATCTGATTCGGGGCTTGATTTTAAAATTGGATGTGATCTGTTCTCCGTTTGATTTATACAAAGTTGAAGCTTGGAGCCAGAGCATGATGATGAGCTATAAGGTAAAGAATTCAGTTCCGAGGAAAGTTCTGAATCCATATAAAATGGTTTTCCGGTGTCGTCAGGAAGTCCATTTCTAACAGCCTTAGTATCAATTATATTTGCATGTGCCGAATTTATATGTTTCGTTCCAACAACTGTATTTTTAGGTATAGAAGTGTTTGGTCTGTGCTTTTCGGTTGAAGCCATGTCATCTACTTGTGATTTATTATATGCCAAAGGAAGTAGTTCAGGATTCATCATCAATTGTACTCAATGTTGTTTGTTGTAGCTTATATTAGATTTTGAATTGCTTTACGATGAAAAATACATGTAGAAAATCCTGCGGGCGTATTGATTTCATAGAGTTTTGTTATTGCCTCTGTTATATGTCATGTGTATTGCAAATTTGATTTGTATCGTGTGCAACCACTGAAAGCAAGAATAATGAATGATTTTGATAACAGAAATCGAAAGTAATTGAAAGAAATTGAAATGGCCCTGATATTTAAGCCATGTATTCTTGTTTAAATTTGCCAACGAAATCAAGGAGTGGTTGAAAGTAAATAATAAATATATTTTCCGCAGTAGCTCAAGACTGAGTTATGTGTGGGTTAAAGCCGTTTGTTCATTCTTTCTTCTAAACGCGACTAGCTACAAAAATATGCCTGAATGCTATTGTTGGCTTATCTTTTTCTGGATTTTTGATCCTTTTTATTTATTGTTTGTCTTTTTTTGCATTGAGAACTTGGAATCGCGTTCTTATTTATTTCTCACTTAGGGTAAACAGGTGCTGCATTAACAGAAAAAGCGTGGGGTAAAGGGAGAAAAAAATACTAATAATAATAATCAGTCAGTTGATTATCCTTAAAGAACTGTAAGGAATTAAGGGAGATACCGGTGAAAGCATTTTTACCATACATTCAGAAACTAAATACATAATCATCAGTCATGTATTTTGGTATCATAACATATATAATATCGGCGTAAAAGTATTAATTTATTCAATAGAAAAGCGAAGTATTTTTTTCGGCACCGATCAACTGTAAAAAAGCTTCACTCGGTGCAAATTTAAATTTCAACATTATCTTGGTTTTCAGCATACCATACCCTAACGTTCACTTGGCTGCAAATTCTGTCTTCATTCTGGTGTGTCACAAAATGCCTGACAACTTCAAACGAATTCGCTCAATCTCATATAATTCACACAATCTCACACAGTCTCATACAATTCACACAAATTCGTACAATCTTAGTCTCAAATCTCAACCACCCTAGGTTGTGTGAATATCACGGCACACGTAAGCCTCCTTTTGTGTTCCCTGCGACGTTTTGCCGTGGACCTATTGTATTGTAAAGTACTGTTTCTCGAATCTTGAGATGTACCCAAAGTGTAATTTCCATCTTCAGAGCTACGATAGCCCGATCTCTCTATTGGAGTTGGGATCTCTTGGTTTAATGATGAAGAACTGCTTGCACGATCCGGGTGACGTTCTGAGCTCTTGTCGAGATGATGGTTATGAGGATGGTGATGATGATGATGATGATGATGATTGGTGGAAATATGATGAGGTATACGATCAGGATTAGGGATTCGGTAAGCAGCTTTGCTGCCACCCTGGATAGGAGCATGACTAACAATCTGCTTCTTCATTCCTTCACCAACATTTCTCCTGCTTCTTTCATTTCCACTATTATTCAAATCAAGATTCTTCTCCATCCATTCGGTGCTATGCCGTCTTTCCTCGTTCATACGATCATCGATTTCAGAAAAATCGCATAGTGGACAGTATTCCTCCGCAAGAGGATCCGACACAGACCTGCTTTTAAGAGATGCTCTGTCCGGAGTATCTCCTTTGCGACTATTGATTTGATACCGTCCAAGTCTGTCAGTGAGTTTCATAATTTCGGAATGCAACTCTTCATCCTCTGCAGTCTGTGGGAAGGATTCGCCTCTTTTCTTGAAATAGACAAGGGATCCCATCAGTGGAATTGATCCCCTCTGAACGCGCTCCTTCTTTTGTAACTTTGTGTCCTCATTTGGAGAAATTTCCGAGGAACTGGCTGTACTAGAAGAAGCTTCAGAATCCACATCTAGCGGATTTGAACCCTCACTCTTAGGCATAGACACCGATCGATACAAATGAAGCCCAGATGGGCAACTGTATCTTCTCCTCACAGATGGTGAGTCCTGCACCATAAGAGAAATCCTTGGCTTCGACGAAGTCTGTCTATTTGGCTGGATGTTGTTTGCCATTTTTAGCGTTTAAACAACTATCCTGTAGCTGCTTTGCTTCACTTCACTGCAGTCCTTATTTTTTAAAAAGGATCACTTGCTGAGTTAATAGTACTTTGTAATTTAGCTGTGTGGTGTTGCCTGCTTCTGTTTTACAGAGGCATCTTTAATGTCCTTCCAAGTGTCTTTCTAAGTGACAAAGAAGGAAGAAAGTACAAAATATATTCGAAACGGGATTGCGAAGATAGAATAAAAAAAGGAAGGGAGAAAGGAGAAAGGGAATGGGAATAAATAGTTCAACAATCGTGATGAACAAATTATACGGATGTGCTCTAGTATTTGTACATTTGCCAAATATAACAGGTAGTGCAGATTGGATCGCTTTCGGGTAAACGAGGGGAATGATTAAACGCATCCGTTATTTTCGCAACAATAAGAATTATTTAGATTTTACGCTACAAAAGATAGTCAAGTCAAGTCAAGTCAGACCAATTTATTCAATGCCCGGTCGAGCGAGATTTTCAAGACACTTAGAATTTACTCGATGCTACTAGGAAATGCGGCTGAGGCGCGGCTGGCTGTCAGGCGGCCTGTCTTCTGTTTCCCCCATGCTGCCTCCCGGGAATGCTGCCCTTTTTTCCCCACTCTCTATTTTATCATACCCCGGCCAACCCTTCTAATTTCTTTTTTTTTATCACCCTGATGTTTGCTCTCTGTCAAACACAGCAGCTTATCAGTTTGTTCATGCACACCAACAATAGCCTCCGTGATCCACAGTTATTTACATCACGAGATTTCGTCCCACCTCCACTTTTTTTAATTATTCTTCTGTCTTCTCTTCGCCTGTGCACTGTTTTATTCTTTTTCCTTTTGTGTGGTTCCACCTTTATCCTAAGTTCTTCTTTTATGTGGATCATCTAGTTGCTTTCGTACCTAAGTTTGAACTGCATATTTTTTTTTTTTCTCTCAAGGCTCCGAGAAGACACAGTCATCTCGAGAGGATAAAAGGTAAAAAGTTAACTGGTTATCTGTATAATGACTAGTATGGTATAATGATGCATGTATGTACTTCCGCACATAATAGTTGGGTAATTTTTAATTCATCATCATTTCCGTGTTTATCGATCTGCACACTATTTTAATAATTTCAGATTTTGGCATTCCATAATGTATAACTCTTTCGATAATGCCGCCTCGCACAACCTGTACTTTCATTTACTTCGATAAACACCACCTTTGCTTTTTTATTAGAGAGGATTATGCGGTTTATAGACTCGCAGAAGCCAAAAAAATGAAAAAAGAAAGTAGCATCGGCTGGTTTCGATCCAGCGACATCAGGGTTATGAGCCCTGCGCGCTTCCGCTGCGCCACGATGCTAATCTACAAAATTGTAAGGGGTCAAACCAAGCACATATTGGTTTAAAGCCAGATAAAATATTAATGAATTCATTTACCTGATTAGGTAACACGGAAAGATATAAATAGTT
>ERZ746981.70-NODE-70-length-93276-cov-25.487924_pt1 | contig 93276 bp, 81 predicted proteins | sample MGYA00374948_ERZ746981 | MGnify/ENA primary metagenome ERZ746981 (study PRJEB28757, sample SAMN06711160) | food metagenome | host: microorganism | place: China:Harbin | collected 2017-01-30 | study: EMG produced TPA metagenomics assembly of the Analysis of Microbial...
ATGTTTCTGTCAGGCGTTCTACTTTTGCCAGCCGTTGCTTTTCTGTGGACGCTGGCTCGTAAATTCTCCGCGCCCGTCCCACCTGAGGCGGTCCAACTGACCCTTACCGGGCTGGGGGCGCTCGCCATCAATCTGTTCTGCGCCTTCCTGCTGGTGCGTTTTCGCCATCACGGCGGTTCCCTGACGAATGCGGCGTTCCTGTCCGCACGGAACGATGTACTGGCGAATATCGGGATCATCGGCGCGGGCGCCGTCACCGCGCTAACGCACTCCATCTGGCCGGATATCATCGTGGGGCTCGCGATCGCGGCGATGAATCTGGATGCGGCACGCGCGGTTTGGACTGCCGCGCGCGAGGAACATCGAGCGGAGGCTTGAAGCGTCATGTTGCAGGTTATGACATACAATACGCTCTTTGGCGGCTTCGATGGCGAGGATAATCGCCGCTTCGACCTCCAGGCGCATATTATTCTCGAGGCCGATCCTGACATCCTTCTGGTACAGGAATGGAAGGGGTTTCTGGCCGATGGTCAGAGGCGCCGTTTCTCCGCCGAGCGTCGGCTGGGCCGGCGCGCACTGGTCGCTCAGGCACCGAACACAGGTCAGAACACGGCGATTCTGGTGAAGCCCGAGGTGGAGATTATTCGCTTCGAGGAAGACAGCGCGCATTTTCATCATGCTGCCGCCATTGCGCAGTTGCGCGTGCCCAGCCATTCAGAACCGATCACGGTGGCGAGCGTTCATTTATGTCCGAACGGCGCCGAGGTACGGCTGCGGGAGGCCGTCTATCTGGCCGCTCTCGCGGATGCCGGATCCGCCGAAGCCGGTTCAGGTGGTTGAAGTCCCGAAACCGCTTCCCTTGCCCGGGCAACTCAAGCCTCTGCCATCACGACGAGCGGTCCATCCGTCCCCCGAAGTCGCCGACCCGACTGCGCGTGTGACGCAGGCCAATCTGGCAGCGCGCATTCAGCCCACGCGGGCCGGATTTATCAATGCCGTACAGGTTTATCCCTACAGTCCGGGCGCACTCTATCAGGTCTATACCTCGCCGGGTGAGATCACCGACATCATGCTCCAGCAGGGCGAAAAACTGGTCGGCACGGGGCCGGTTGCCGCTGGGGATACGGTGCGCTGGATCATCGGCGATACCGAGAGTGGGACAGGGGCGACCAAACGCATCCATATTCTGGTGAAGCCAACACGGCCGGATCTTACGACCAATCTGATCGTCAATACCGACCGACGGACCTACCTTGCCGAATTGAGATCAACGCCAGCTACCTATATGGCATCGGTCTCCTGGGACTATCCCGAAGACGATCTGATTGCTTTGCATCGGCAGGATAGCGCTGCCGATGAAGCTGCGTCGGTGGATGCGGGGCTGGATCTGAACGCCCTGAATTTCCGTTATGCCATCCAGCCGGTCAAAGGCGGCACGCCGCCCTGGCTTCCCAGCCGGGCCTTCGATGATGGGCATAAGGTCTATATCGCTTTCCCATCGGGGATCGGGCAGGGCGAGCTACCGCCACTGTTCGTGCTGGGGGCCGATGGCGGACCGGAACTGGTCAATTACCGGGTGCGCCAGAACTGGATGATCGTGGACCGTCTGGTCGTTGGGGGCGTCGCCATGATCGCGGTGGCGTTCGCTTTGGGCTATGCGCTGGAAAGCAACACGCCAAAAGGGCCGGTCCAGACGGCGCAGGATATTGATGCGCGCGCCTCGGCCGACGGGCTGTCGGCGCTGCCATGCGCGCGGGTGCTATGGACTGGCAACTCGGGCATCAGCGGGGGCTGGGATTATGACGCGGGCAGGCATGAATCATGTTGCCAATTTTTGCCATACTCGAGTATTCTGCCTCCATGAGCACCATGAACATCTCTCTGCCAGAAGCCCTGAAAAGCTTCGTTGACCAGCAGGTTGCCGGCCGTGGCTTTGGCACCAGCAGCGAGTACGTGCGCGAGCTGATCCGCAAGGACCAGGACAGGCAGCGTCTGCGTGGTATGTTGCTTGAGGGTGGTCGATCCGCAGCAGGCTCCACGGCGGATGCCGCATATTTCGAACGCCTGCGGTCGCGTGTGCGCGGCGCCTGATCATCATGACGACCAGACGCGCGGTACTGCGCGAGCAGGCCGAGCGGGATATCGATCTGATCATTGACGATTATGTCGGGAAAGCCGGAAGTGCTGTGGCCGACCGGTTTGTCGGTGCGTTCGAAGAGGGGATGACCCTGATCGGGCAATATCCCGGCATCGGCTCGCCGCGTTGCGGGTATGAACTCGATCTTCCGGGGCTTCGTGCGCTCACTCTTCGGAACTGGCCGTTCGTGGTTTTCTACATCGAACGTGAGGACCATCTGGATGTATGGCGCGTTCTGCACGCCCATCAGGATATTCCGGGCTGGCTGCGAGATCCTGATGAAGGCGATAGTTCGGAACAGTGATCGAATGAGGCTGCACTGATTCAGTGATCTTCCAGGAGACTGGCAAGAATGTCAGCGGCATCGAGTCCGATGGCGGTTGTGATGTCGAGGAATTCGATCACGTCGATCCGGCGCTCGCCGGTTTCGTATTTCGCGACATAGGATTGGGGTTTGCCGAGCCGCTCCGCCAGCGTGGCCTGGGTCAGGCCTTTGCCGCGCCTTGCTGCGATCAGCAGTGACCTGCGGATGAAAAACTGTGCCGCCCGCCACCACGGCCCCAGTTCCGCAGGGATGCTTCGCCATTTCGCACCATTCTCATGACGCCAGAAAATCACTGCTATCGTGCGCCGCGGATCATGGGACGGCGTCTTGCCCCTCGGGCGAACCGCCTCAATCAGAGGTTCCCAGATCGCCCATGCCTTGTCCGTAAAAGTCCCGCTACTGGTTCCGTCGCCTTCTCGCATCCCTATAAGATTGTAAGAATTTCAAGTTCTAACAGGCGCTAAATTGCGGTCACAGTTTCGTAAACAGGCCACCACTGATGGACATTCACGGCTTCAACTATATCCGTGATTTCAGACTGTGCCAGACCCTGCTCCTGTGCCTTGTGCGCAACCTCGATGGCGACAACGCTTGATGTTGCACGAAGGTCTGCGTTGGACGGCAACAGGGCGGCACCGGGAGCGGTATCTGTTGCCTGGCTGGCGACTGCTTGTGCGGCAGCAAAGATCATTTCGTCAGAAACCTGACGCGCTCGCGATACGATCGTCCCGAAGCCAAGGCCCGGATACAAGGCTGCATTGTTCGCCTGGCCTATTGTGTAGGAAACACCTTGATAGACGACATTATCAAACGGCGCGCCCGTTGCGACGAGCACTCGGCCTTCTGTCCACTCAATAAGCTGGGTGGGGGTAGCTTCGTGCAGGTTTGTCGGGTTGGATAGCGGAAGAATAATCGGACGCTCAACATGCGCGGCCATATCCTTCACCAGTTCTTCGGTAAAGAGGTGAGGGGTGGTCGAGGTGCCGATCAGAATGGTTGGATGCACATTTTTGACGACTTCAGACAGCTCGATAATGCCGCCATTCTGTGCTTTTTCATGACGCAAGGCAGCCATTGCCGGCCATCTGGTTTCGGTGGCAGCCAAAGTATCGGCTGAGGCACGAGACCATGACTGAACTTCAGAAGAGGGTCTGGCATAGCTGATCTGAAAATCAAGAAGTCCATGCTGCATGTCGTCGGTTAGCAGGCCGGGCAGATCTACCAGCCAGATGCGACGGGTCGCTTCGTCCTGTGAAAGGCCATGCCGCATCATCTGATCACGAATTTGATCGGCAATGCCCACACCGGCTGTCCCAGCTCCCAGAATGACCACACGCTGATCGGACCAGAGGGTATCGCTGCGTTGGACTGCATTGAGCAACGCCCCCAGTACAATGGCGCCAGTTCCCTGCATATCGTCGTTAAAGGTGGGAACCGTGTCACGGAAACGGCTTAAAATACGGCGGGCATTTGTTGAGCCGAAGTCTTCCCAGTGCAGCATGGCTTTGGGGAAGAGTTTTCTGGCGGCTGTTACATATGCGTCGATGAAATTGTCATAAACCTTGCCGACAACGCGGCTATGCCGATATCCGATATAGAGTGGGTCGTTGAGAAGTTTTTCATTATTTGTCCCAACATCCAGAACAACCGGAATGACACGGTGTGGGTCAACGCCTGCCGCGGCGGTATAGACTGCCAGCTTCCCGATGGAGATATCTATTCCGTTGGCCCCCCAGTCGCCAATGCCAAGAATTTCTTCTGCATCACTGGCAACCAGCAGGTCAATGTCGTCCGCGCTGGCGCCGAACGCCGCGAGTTTTTCTTCAATTTTCTCAGGCTCGTTAATGTTGAGAAAAATACCGCGAGGGCGGGTTATGACTTCACTATACTGCTCTATGGCCTGCCCAACGACAGGATCGTACACAACAGGCAGCATTTCCATGAGATGACGCTGGAGCAAGGCGTAAAACAGCGTCACGTTGTTATCATGAAGCCGCCACATGTAAATGTGCTTATCGAGATCGCTTGGTGCTTTACGATAAGCAGACAGAGCACGGGTTAACTGGGGTTCCAGCTCAGTCGTGATGACCGGTGGTAGCAGCCCGTTCAGTTCGAGAGAATCCCGCTCATCTTGGGTAAAGGCTGTGCCTTTATTGAGCGTGGGGTCGCGCAAAACATCATAGCCTCTGGCTGACGTCTCGATTTTTCTCGATTTTCCTGTACCAGTAATCTTTGCCTGTCTGCTAAACATTTCTCTCTCCTGGAGTGGTTTGATTTTCATGGTGCTGAAATTTTGAGATCAGGAATGATACAGATCATTCAATCCGTTTAAATCGAATGATGCTGCGCGACAGCTTTCCAGAGTCCCAGTTAGGCATTTTACGCCATGGTGTAATGACATTGGCGTAATCGCCATTAATTTCTATGGTGCGTCTTTGCTCTGTACCAACCCACTCTGGTGCCCACGCCGTCTGCACACTGGTCACCCATTGGTTGCCTTCAACTCTGTAACGTCCGATATATGCAACGAGTGTTTTCATCAAATGAGCGCGGTCTGCATCTGTTTTCGCCGGCTGTCGGTCACTGCCTTCAAGATTGAAGGCAACCCACCCATCAGGCGTGAAAATGACACGCCCGCGGGGGGATGATCCCATGGCATCAATCATCTTACCCGTTTCTTTATCTTCCACTTTGTAAGAAACAAGTCCCCACACGCCAACGATATTTTTTTTCAGATTGGCTGTCCCTGCGGATGTTGATGTGGCTTCTTTTGTATCCTGTGCACATGCGGGCACTGCGGCGGTCAATACACTGACTGCACATACAGCAATCACTGATTTTATATGCAAGGAAATATGTTTTGCTAAGACCATGAAGGTTACTTCCCTTTTCGTTTTTTATTTACGGAATGTCCGCAAAAGCCAGAAACACCCGAGTGCGATGACAATGGCTCCCCCGGCCATGCTGATACGGCTTAAAACGAGGAGTGGTGATTTTGGACCACCCTGGCGGATCGTGGCGACTTGTGCTGGTGATACAGAAACCTGAGGCCTGCCATATGTATCAAAAACATATTTTGTAAGTTTGGCTATGTCCTCATCGTTTAGCTGGACGGCATCTGTTTTCTTTTCTCCAAAGCCGGGCATGAACGCTTGGGCACCTGCGACATGACGGTCGATACCAAAAAGAATGGTTGCAATCAGATTGTCCGGGTTGGAGGCGCCTGTAACGGAGTTGTGCCATAATGACGGGTAATATCCGTCGCGACTACCCTGTGCCTTGTAATCATGGCAGGACGCACAATTTCCCATAAACAGTTCAGCACCAGAAATATCGGGATTATCTTCCGATCGAATGGGTTGATCGCCTCTGACACGGTCTGCGCTGGAAACCGGCTGCCCAAGAGCGAAGCGTGAGAGATTTCCATCAGCAGGGTCACGCACTGGCTGTGTTGATGCAAGGTATGTCGCAAGGGCGTTCAGGTCAGCCTCTGTCAGGTGCTGGAAACTGTGTTCGACGGCTTCTCCCATACCACCTGCGGCCTGTGCCAGACCGTCTATATGGCCTGATTTCAGGTAGGTCTTGATTTCATCCTGCGACCAGTTTCCTATGCCACTGATTTTGTCCGAGGTGATATTGGGAGCGTACCACGAACCAAGGCTCCCCCCGCCAAGGGCCTGGGAGGCTTCTTCCTGCATCAGAAAGCCACGAGGGGTGTGGCAGGTTCCGCAATGCGCCGGGCCCTGTGCTAGATAGGCCCCTCTGTTCCACTCTGCCGAGCGTGATGGGTCAGGCTGGTACGTTGTGTTGTTACGAAACAGGATATTCCAGAACAGCATTGAGCCGCGGATGTTCATTGGGAAAGGCAGGGCCGTTTTTGGCGGGGCGCTCTCGACTGGCTGAACGGACTTCATGAAATACAGGTACAGGTCATGTATGTCCTGATCTGTCATGTAAGAATATGCTGTATAAGGCATTGCAGGATAGAGATTGCTCCCATCCTTGCGGATGCCTTTGCGGACAGCACGAGAGAAATCCGCTTCGCTATACTCCCCGATACCATATGTTTTGGATGGCGTGATGTTGGTTGAGTACATCGTCCCCAGCGGCGTTTTCATGGCCAGACCACCGGCAAACGGTTTGCCGCCCGGCGCGGTATGGCAGGCGACACAGTCTGATGTGACCGCCATGTAGGCACCCGGATCCGTAGCACTGCCATCTTCGGCTGACGCGGCGCTGCACAGGAGTATCGGCCCCGCCAGAGCAGCAAGGAATGAGAGCCTGAAGACCTGTCTGGTTTGTATCACTCTAAGCATGGTTCAGTTGCCCGACGATTGCATCCGCAGCTTTAAGTGCCAATGCGGCCATAGTGATTGTGCTGTTCCCGCTGCCGCCGGTCGTCATTGCGGCACCACCAGGCAGGAAAAGATTGTCATGGTCATGGGCCCGGCAATCTGCATCCACGACTGAATCGCTTGGATCATTGCCCATGATCGTGCCACCCATGATATGATCGCTGTGCAAGAATTCAGGTGAAATCTTGATATCTGTCGCGCCGAGTGCCGTTGCCAGTTTTTTAAGAAGGGGCACGGTATAGTTTTCAGCACTCTTCCGTACATAGTCGCCTACATCATAATAGATGCGAGGACGGTTGAGGCCGAGCCAATCCTTTTTGTCTGACAGGGTCAGGCGGTTGAAGGGGAGCGGCAGAGGTTCGTGCTCAACGGTCAGGCGGGCTGTGCAGGCTGACAAACGACGGATTTCCTGATCGAGGGCTTTTCCGTAAAGACCTTTTTCAAGAGCCGCCAAACCTCCGAGTGTGCTTCGCGCCATGTTTTCCATACGGAACATGGCACCGGCATACTCCCGCCGGAAATCACCCTGGCTTGTGTTCATGATACTGCTGCTCTGAACGGGGCCTACGCCGGTCCAGAGTGGTTCAGACATTTCAATGTCCGCGATCAGCTTTGGCTGATCCATCATGTTGCGGCCGACCTGATCTGAACTATTGGCGACACCACGGGGGTTTTTGTCATCAGCCGATAAAAGGAGGAGCTTGGGCGTTTCTATGCCATTGCATGCCAGCACAAAGATCTTGCCTGAAACGGAATGTGAGGTTCTGTTCGGGTCGTAGTAGTGAACGGCCTCGACCTTCTTCTGGGCATTTGTTTCAACACGATAGGCAACAGCATTCGTGATGATCCTGCCGCCTTTTGCCTCAATGCGGGGCAGGGCGGTTGCGGCATCGTATTTTGCAGCGATCGGGCAGACTGGAAAGCAGTTATTGTTTCCGCAGCAGGGGGGGCGGCCATCAAATGAAACGCCACTGTTGCGTGCTTGTGGGGCGGGAAGGTTCTGCATGCCAAGGGTTGCGGCAACATCGGTCAACCGCTGCTCGCCCGGACCAAAGGGGATTGGCCCCATCGGGTAGGGGCGAGAGCGCGCGGTGCGCGGCGGCCATTGCAGGGCTGGGTCGCCGGGGCCGCAGACACCCATCGCATGTTCTGCCCGCGCATAGTAGGGCTCAAGCACATCATAGCTAAAGGCCCAGTCACGCCCTACGCCATAGAGGCTTTTAAGCCGCAGGTCATCGGGCGTCATACGCCAGCAGATACCAGCCCAGTGCCAGGTGGCACCGCCTGCGTAACGCACGTAACCCTGCTCGTAGGCTTTGGCATTTGGTCCGGTCAGGTCAAGATACGATGCGGCCTCAGTCGGGGTCCGTGTTTCAAGGTGCGGCGCCCACGGTTTGGGGGGATACGGGGCGTTCCAGTGGTTGCGTAGTGTGGGGGGCAGGTTACGGTAGTTTTCAACGATGGTATCGCGACTGACACGGGGGCCTGCCTCGAGCATGAGCACGGAAAGCCCGGCATCAAGGGCCTGTTCTGCGATCAGGCAGCCGACGACGCCAGTACCAACAATGACGACATCGCTGTTGAGAGTGGAGGGCATGAACAATTCTCCAGAGAAGCTCAGAACGAAGGCATGTTCAGGAGGGGAACGGCAGTCGCATCCCATGCATTGGGTGCTGACTTCGCGTAGGACGGGATCGTCATGACATCGTTGGTGACTTTGAACATGAGCGCCTCTTCAAAGGCGACAACGCGATCCCCCGATTTGCCGTGTACTACGCCTGAATACCAGGCTGATATTATTTTCAGGGCTGAGTTTTTCAGTGTCGTATCAGTCAGTGCCGGCATGAGATGTTCAACATCCACAACGGAATTTTTCATGATGAAATCCTGCAGTGCTGTGACTGTATTGTCAAAACCCTCTTCGGCATCGCTGAGCGCGTTGTGGATTTTATGACCGACAAAGGGATCCAGTTCGTGTGGAACAAGAAGTTTCGAGACGAGCATGAACTGTACTATGCTGTCAGGATCATGTATGTGACCGTTGGATGCAGCAAGGCCCGGAGACTGTGTAAAGCTGGCGGCGGTGGCAAGCACACTTATGCCAAGAAGCAGGCTTCGTCTGTTTATTTTGAATTCTTTACGGAAGGATGTCATCTACTGGCTCCTGCACACATCAACTGCATGTTGTGATTGCTTCGATATTTGAGTGTACTTGAATATATAAATATCCCAAAAAAATATTTATTTATATATTCAAGAACGGATTGGGGATATTGAGGTGTTGTGAAGCGCCTGTGTATTGTAATTATATTGGAAAATACCTAATGTTTGAATTTTAATTACGGCATTAAGGAAAGTAAATGTATTTGTGAAAATTACGAATAACGCCATAATATGAAAATTTTAAAATAAAAATGGTGTTTTGTTGCTGTCTGTACTATTTTTTTGGGAATATAAAATGTTTAAATCAAGATCGTATTCCTCCATCCCTTGGAACCATCATAATGAGTGATGGCCGTTGAGAGCTTAAAGTTGTAGCTTTTTCTGAATGAAGGATACTACGTATAATTACGGAGTTGCTTTCGTCTGGTCGATCGTTCACCGTTAAAGTGAGAGCGCCGTTGAGGGACTTCTGGGATCTGTCGAATCAAGAGATCATGCTGCGGACACGGCATAGGCACCTCGTGACTGCTTCTCTGGCTGCATTGGGCCTCGTGATACTGGGCGCGCTCTCACGCTGTCTGATTTCACCGCTTCTTGGCAGCACCAGAACATTGTTTCTCCTTCTCCTTCCCGGGGTGCTTGTTGGTGCTGTGACCGGCGGCCTCTTGCCCGGTCTCGTTGCGGCGATCCTCGCCTCGGCGCTGGGTTCCCTGCTTTTGGCGTATGACGGTGCTCCGTCGATCGAAAACTGGGTTGAAACGCTCCTGTTTGCGACACTCTGCGTTCTGATCACCTGCGGGGGGGAATGGCTGCTGCGTGCCCGGCGGCGCACGGCGGCGATGGCGCAACGTATCCTTGAACGAGAAACCCATCTACGTTCCATTCTCGACGCCGTTCCGGACGCTATCATTATTCTGGATGAGCAGGGGATCGTGCAGTCATTCAGTCATGCGGCCGAGACATTGCTGAGGTGGAATGTGATGGAGGCGGTCGGAATGAATATCGCGGCCATCGTTCCGGAGCTTGGTGCGCCTCCAGTTCTCGACCGGCAGGGATTTGCGTCAATCGCCCGCCGTGGGGACGAGACGACGATTCCTGTTGATCTGTCCATAGGCCGCCTGAGTTCGGGAGGGCGCCCATTTGTGATTGTTTTCCTGCGTGACCTTACAGAGCGTGAGGAGGCAGATCGCCGCATGCGGCAGTTGCAGGCCGAAGTCACGCATATCTCCCGCCTGTCAGCAATGGGTGAGATGGCGGCGACACTGGCGCATGAACTCAACCAGCCACTGACGGCCATTACAAACTTTCTCAATGGCGGCCGTCGTCTTCTGCAAAAGGGAAGTGGGCAGAACGAGCGTGTGCAGGAGGCCATAGACAAAGCGGCGGCACAGGCTCTGCGGGCAGGTCAGATCATACGGTCGTTACGGGAGTTCGTCTCGCGAGGAGAAGGGGACCTGGGGCTGCAGAGCCTGACAGCACTTGTAGAGGAGATGGCGGTGCTGGCGCTGGTCGGCATTGCGGAGCGCGGGATCAATGTGTCCTTTCGCCTGGATTCCAATGTCGATCAGGTTATCGCGGACAAAATCCAGATTCAGCAGGTGCTGCTCAACTTAATCCGTAATGCCGTGGAATCTATGGAAGATTGCCACGAGCGGCGTCTTGTTGTCGCAATTGACGCCTTTGAAGGCATGGCACGAGTTTCCGTGACAGATACCGGCGCCGGAGTGAGGCCAGAGATCGCCGGTAAGCTGTTCGAGCCTTTTTCGACAACGAAGGATCATGGTATGGGAGTCGGCCTGTCGATCTGTCGCACCATCGTAGAAGCCCATGGAGGACGCATCTGGGCGCAGGCAGTGCCCGGGGGTGGGACATGCTTTCTCTTTACCCTCCCTTGTGCCCGGATAGAGGGGTTTGGCGAATGAATTCTGACTGCATCGTCCATGTCATCGACGACGACGAGGCCGTGCGCGAGTCCCTTGCCTTCCTGCTGCTTGCATCGGGGTATACCGCACGGACCTACGCATCAGCGGACGAGTTCCTCAGCATCCTCGACCGGATCGAGCATGGCTGCGTTGTTACCGATATCCGGATGCCCGGCATGGACGGCCTTGATCTCGTCAGCCATCTTCAGGACGTAAGGCCAGTCCTGCCGGTCATCGTGATCACGGGACATGCCGATGTTCCCTTGGCTGTGCAGGCGATGAAGGGTGGCGCTCGCGATTTCATAGAAAAACCGTTTGACGACCATTCCATCCTCGAGGCGGTGGCTTCTGCTTTGCAAAGCGACGGTGAAATCCCTGCCGGCCGGACGCCGGCGCATGTCGTTCGCCAGCGGATCGCCGTTCTGACGAATAGGGAACGACAGGTTCTCCGTGGCCTTGTCGATGGCCAATCGAACAAGGCTATTGCCCGCGAGCTTGAAATAAGCCCGCGAACAATAGAGATTTATCGAGCCAATCTCATGACGAAAATGGACGCTCGCACCCTATCCGAATTGGTGCGGATGGCGCTCGTGGCGGGAGAGCTGCTAGCTTAATCTGGGAGGATCGCAAGGCTTTGGATCAATATGGAGATTACCCCCTGATAGAGTAGAGTAGCTTTAATGGTGGTGCGAGAGGCCTCCTCGGATCGGGTTCATGGCTTATCCAAAGGTTATCGATGCTGTATGAGGTAGTGGCAGGGGCATAGGTGAAGGGAAACCAAGGAATGTACGGGTAGATTCGGTATCGCTTGCTGTTAAGCGGCGATGCGGGGTATTTTCCCGTCTACCAGTCGCAAGTATCGTTGGTTGCCTTCCCCCCCCCTTGCGATACGAACGTATCAAGAACGCCACTGTCCGGATGGACCGTGGCGTTTTTCTTGTGCGCGGCGAACTGCCGGATCGCCGCCAGATCGCCGCGCAGGATGATCGCCAGTTCGCCGTCGGTCGGCTGGAGCGTGATATGCGGCGGGTCTGTCAGTAGGGAAGGTCAAAACGTAAACTGCCTGAAGAAACATTCCCAAAGCAGGTCATCATAAAGGGCTACTTCCCGCTATGTTTCTCCAGAAAGGCCGGAATAAGGGGATTATCCTCCTGCAGGGATCCTTTTGATGGAAGCTGTTAAGTATTCCAGGCGGGCCGTAAGGCCAGTCCGACAGCGGCGATCATCGACAGCCAGAGCGTCAAAAGCGCTGAAAAAGGGGGCGGCGCATCGATCCGTCCGGCTTTGACGCCGGCAAGAGGATCAAGGGCAAGAAGCGGCATCTCCTCGTCGATACGCAGGGCCTGTTGATGGAGGCAACGGTCCACGCAGCCGATATTCAGGACCGTGATGGCGGTGTCATGCTGATGGCGACACTGTTCGGACTGTATCCGTTCCTCCTGAAACTCTACGCCGACGCGGGCTATCAGGGGACGAAGTTCCAGCAGGGACATGGCACATGTCTGCCATTCTGTAAACGTCGAGATCGTGCGACGCTGTGACCTCGGAAAGTTCGTGGTGTTGCCTAGGCGCTGGATCGTGGAGCGCACCATCGCCTGGTTGAACCGCTGCCGACGCCTGAGCAAGGATTGGGAGTGTCTCAATCACAATGCGCTGGCTTTCCTTCAATGGGCATCAGTCCGTTTGATGGTCAGAAAACTATGTAATTAAAAACAATGTTCTTGGACAGATGCTTACGGCGTGTCGTCAGTTAAGTTCTGAGTGTTGTGCGTGAGGGTTGTACTGTCTGTCTGCCTGTGGTGTCTGTTTTTCCGGTTTTGCGGGAGATAGATGGATGCGGCGCTATGGTTTGCGCGACGATCAGTGGGAGCGGATAAAGGATCTTCTACCCGGCCGGGAAGGTCATGTTGGCGGTACGGCTGCGGACAACCGGCTTTTTGTGGAAGCTGTGCTGTATCGTTACCGTGCAGGCATCCCGTGGCGTGACCTCCCCGCCCGTTTCGGGGACTGGAAAAATGTGCATCGGCGTCTGCGCCGCTGGTGTGAAAGTGGTGTGATCGAGCGGATATTTCGTGATCTGGCCGCCGATCATGACAATGAATACATGATGATCGACAGCACCATTGTCCGGGCTCATCAGCATAGCGCGGGTGCTCTCAAAAAAGGGGTGCGGATCAGGCCATCGGACGCTCACGAGGCGGACTGACCACAAAAATCCATGCCATCTGCGATGCCCTGGGCAACCCGGTGGAACTCGACATTACTCCGGGACAGGATGCCGATATCACCCAGGCGGAGCCCATTCTGGAAAAAATCAACCCGGATGCCTTCCTTGCCGACAAAGCGTATGATGCGGACAGGCTGATTGACCGACTGAAAGAGCGCGGGATTACCGTGGTGATCCCGCCAAAACGCAACAGGACGACCCAACGGGAAACAGACTTCGCTCTCTACCGTGAACGAAACCTTGTCGAGAGATTCTTCAATAAACTCAAACAGTTTCGCGCCATCGCAACCCGCTACGATAAACTCAAACCAACCTTTCTCGCAGCCGTTCAATTCGCCTCAATCATCATCCTGCTTAACTGACGACACGCCGTAGGGAAAAATTATTTCTCTTATTGTGCAGGAGGGATGGAAAATCTGTCTATCAAATTAAAATCAAAGGGTAAATACCAGATATTCAAAGCGAGATAAACTATGATCCCCAAAGCATTTATCGTTAAGATCATCATTGGTGATTAAGTGATAAAAACAGCATTCAGGTCAGCAAGTGTCACGAGAAAATTTCAGCGAACTACTTTCTTTTCTGGCGGTTGCCCAAGAACGGAGCTTTACAAAGGCGGCGGCCCGCAGAGGTGTTACGCCCTCTGCAATAAGCCACACCATGCGTCTTCTGGAAGAGCGACTGGGCGTCACCCTTCTGACGAGAACAACACGGCGTGTCGTTCCCACGCCTGCGGGAGACTATCTGCTGCAAAATATTCAGCCGCTTTTCGACGAAATCGAGAACCGGATGGCTAGCCTCGATGAATTCCGCAAATGTCCCAGAGGCAATCTGCGGATCACCGTAACAGATGAATCTCTGGGCTTCTTTCTTCGACCTCGCATTGCAGATTTTCTAAAGAACTACCCAGAAATCTCCTTGGAGATCTCAACAGATCTGCGCCTGATTGATATTGTGGATGAGGGCTTCGACGCTGGCGTGCGCCTTGGAGAACTGGTGACACAGGGGATGATTTCAGTGCCTGTATCGCCTGACATCCAATTTGCAGTTGTTGGGGCTCCGACCTATTTCAAAAGCCATGCCCTCCCCAAAACTCCGGCCCGTCTGCAAGAGCACAACTGTATCGGTGTTCGCCTGCCAACCCACGGAAAGATTTATCCCTGGCGTTTCAGACAGAAGGGAAAAGACCTGAAGTTTCAGCCTGTCGGCCAATTTGTATGCAATAATGTATTCGGTGCACGAGATGCCTGCCTGGACGGCATCGGCCTCGCCTACATCCCTAAAATTGTTGCAGAGGAACACATCCAGAATGGCAAACTGATATCAGTTCTGGAACCCTTCTGTCCGACGCATCTGGGGTTTCATCTCTTCTACCCCCGACACCATCGCCATTCGATGCCTCTGTCGCTGTTCGTCGAGGAAATGAAAGTAAAATGAGAAAGCCTGTCTTCGAAAATACAGGCTTTCTCGGGCGATGGTTTAACCGCCGATAAGAGGAAGCTGTTTGAGCATTTCCTGTAGGTTTAGCGCATCCCAGGGCATGTGCTCGGCAATCGTCATACCGACCACTTCTTTTTCGGTCGTCACTTCCTGAATGAGTTTCAGAACATCAGGAATATTGAGTTTTCCCTCGGCAACGTCTCCAAAATCATGCTTGCCCCGACCCGGTTTTGCAAACAGTAAAGAACGGAAGTTGTGCGGATCCAGCACATCCAGATCCAGATGAATGGCAAGCACTTCGATCTGACTGTCTTTTAGCCATTCCATGACCGGCTGTGCGCCATCACGCACCTGCTGGGGTGAACATGTCCGCAATCCATGATCCGCAATGAACTGGGCTTCGAACGGAAGTGGATCGTGGATGCCCGCAATCATCACATTCTTTGCAGGAACCGGCCTTGTCACTGCTTTCGTCAGGTCGGGGTCGCCATGGCCTAACAGAGCCCCCAGAACGTGTGCATGTGCGTTCGTATACTGCTTTGGGGTCTGAACGTCTGGATGGGTATCAATCCAGAGCACCCCCAGCCTGTCACCATAACGTTCTGAAAGCCACGAAAAAGGCACGAGCGAGACAAGACAGTCCCCACCCAGAACCGCCAGTGACTTTGGTTGATGGCGTTCAATAATTTTCCGGGCTTCCTGAATCTGTTTCAGCAGGACACTGCGTCCACGCATTTCATCCTCGACTGGCAAAGGAACGTCAGTCGGAGCGTCAACCGGAACTTCCTCAACAGGGCCAGCAGAAGGAGGAGCCAGCCAGGCCAGAAGTTTTGATCCAAGATAATAGGGGGGATTATCGCCGCCCTGCCACTGAGGGAAAATGAGTCTCAAAGTTTGGGAATTCTGATCCGTCATGGAAGACCTCCTGTCAGGTAAGTGCATGCGGTCTGTCTCGGCACCGATCAGACAACTCGCCATCACGCCAGATGTGAGGGCGATTATCTTTCTTCTTTCGTAAAAAATCCGAGATTTTCCGAACCACTTCATACACTAGAGTATTTCATGAGGGGGATAGAATTAATAGTCATTCATTGCTGAAATTTACTCACAAACATTTTGATAAAAAACTCTATAGTCATGCAAACCCTTCGATTTTAAGACAGGAAAATCTCTAAAAAAAGCCAAGGCTGTATCCACATCGTATGGATTGGTCCTATCTGAGTTCATATGGAAATGGTCACCATAAATGAATATAATTACTTTATGTTCAGAAAATAATACATTAATTTTTGTTTGTATTATTGGTGTGAAATGTTGGAGTATATTTTTGCAACATGAAATTTCAGAAAAAAGGCTCCCATCATGCAGCATTTGATTGCTCGGGAGCTTTCACCTGCTCGCCAGAGACTGGCCGTCCTGTCTCTGGCGTTGGGATCATTTGCGTCCGTCACCACCGAATTTCTTCCCGTAGGTATCCTGCCTGATATTTCGAGAACATTTTCTGTAACTCCTGGAACGGCAGGGCTTACCATGACCGTTCCGGGCATGATGGCAGCGCTTTCTGCTCCTGGGGTCATGCTTTTTTCAGGGCGCACGGATCGTCGCAGGATTATTTTATGGCTCTCCCTTATTCTGCTGGCAGGTTGCCTTATTGCCACCCTGGCACCGACATTTGCAGTGATGCTGCTCAGTCGGGCACTGGTCGGTATCAGTCTTGGCGCATTCTGGGCGATGGGCCTTTCTGTTGCAGTAGAACTCGTTGCCAAGCAAAAAGCGCATAAGGCAGCCGCGGCTGTTTTCGCAGGGGGCACAGCAGCCATGATCCTGGGGGTTCCAATGGGATCTCTTGTGGCAGAATACTCTTCCTGGCGCGGTGCATTCGTGGCTGCCGCAATCATTGCCATTGCCGCTTTACTTATGCAGTGGAGAATGCTTCCAACTATTCCAGCGGAAAGCCATGTGCGGTTTACTGACTTCAAAGCATTCGTCAGGCTACCCGAAGCACGGAAAAGTATCGTTATGATTGCCGCTGTTTTTGCGGCACATTTCGCATCTTATACTTACCTGACCCCTCTCATCCACGAAGCAGGCATTCCTTCGGCGGCTGTGACGGTCTTGTTATTGGCTTATGGTGCTATCGGGTTTGCTTCTAACCTCGTGGCCAGCCGCTTTCTGGAAAATAATCTCAAAGCAACGCTTTTTGTCTCGAAAATATCGCTGGCAATACCTTTTCTGCTCCTGCCGGTGCTGCTGATCTTTCCGAAGTTTGAAACGGTGCTCATTCTTCTCTGGGCAATCGCCTGGTGAGCTCTGCCACTGTGCCTGAATACCTGGCACCGCAGTATCGAGACCGAGCATTCGGAAGCTGCAGCCGCCATGTTTACCTTTACCGCACAGGTTGCCATTGCGGTTGGTTCAAGTCTTGGAGGTACGATAGTCGATCATTTCGGGCTGAAAGCCAATTTCTGGATGAGCGCTCTGATTGTCATTCTGAGCGCTTTCTATCTGGTTACCCACAGAAAAGCAGAGTGATTTTGTGAGTGCCTTTCGCTGAGACAAAATACGAGACTAAGAGAAAAAAACTCAAAAATTATGAAAATGATCGTCGCAGATCACCTGTTATTATCAAACGTTTTTCTGCATGAGCGAAACATCATGAAGTCTTTGGTTTGCGCGTATTTTGGGGCAATTCCTTCAATGATTATTGAGGAACGTCCTAAGTCTTTGCCTCGGTCAGGTTATACTTTGATCAAAATGCATGCCGCGACGGTCAATCAACTTTCCGGGCAAATTCGTCGAGGTCTTTTCAACAAGGCCAAGGCGTCTTTCGTTCTGAGCACTGACGGCGCAGGTACGACATGTCGTCCTGCGCTTCCCGTCGCACCGACGGCGAGAACATTCAGCTTGGTTGCTGTCATGAACTCGCTCGTTATTGTGTGAAACGTCGGCGCTCAAAACGCCGCCAGCAATATTTGTCAGCGACCGACCATGGCCTGAAGCTGTGCCGGGTAACGATCGCCTTCGATCTGGATTGCTGCGGCTGCATTCTCGATCCGTGTTACGTCGTCCGCCGTCAGGGCAATATCGGCAGCACCGAGATTTTCCTTAAGGCGGTTCAGCCTTGTGGTACCCGGGATCGGCACGATCCAGGGCTTTTTCGCCAACAGCCATGCCAACGCGATCTGGGCCGGCGTCGCGTCTTTCTCGATGCCGATCTGCTTCAACAGATCGACAAGTGCCTGATTGTGCGCCATCGCTTCTGGCGTGAAGCGCGGGAGCATGGCGCGAAAATCGCCCTGACCGAGCTTCGTATCCTTGCTCATCGCGCCAGTGAGAAAGCCCTTACCGAGCGGACTATAGGGAACAAGGCCAATACCAAGCTCCTCGCACAACTCCAAAACACCGTTTGTTTCGACGCCTCGCGTCCACAGCGAATATTCATTTTGTAGGGCGGCAATCGGCTGAACCGCATGGGCACGCCGAGCAGTTGCGGCACTTGGTTCAGACATGCCGAAATGTTTGACTTTCCCGGCGGCAATCAATTCCTTGACTGCTCCCGCCACATCCTCGATCGGCACATCAGGATCGACACGGTGCTGATAGAACAGGTCAATCTGCTCAATTCCAAGCCGCTTCAATGACGCGTCGGCGACCTGTTTAATATGCTCGGGACGGCTGTTCAAACCTGCCATTTTGCCGTCAACGATGTTAAAGCCGAACTTGGTCGCGATCACGACCCGTTCACGGACCGGACGCAAGGCATCGCCGACCATTTTTTCATTCGTGAAGGGGCCATAAACCTCGGCTGTATCAAAAAAAGTTACTCCAAGGTCGACCGCTTGACGAATTAGGATGATGCCATCGTCCTTGCTCAGCTTATGGCCATAACTGAAATCCAGTCCCATGCAGCCATACCCAAGAGCGGAGACTTCAAGACCTGTTTGTCCGAGAATACGTTTTTGCATGGTGAGACTCCCTGTTGTTCGTCTTTATGTAGTTGTCGAGTATTTAGAGAAAGTAGGTCGGTAGTCTGGGCGTGTAGGGTGCTTCCAGTTCTGCGACCTCTTCATTGGTCAGCTTGAGCCCAAGTGCTGCGACCGCATCTTCAAGGTGTTTTGGCTTTGTCGCGCCGATGATCGGTGACGTGACGCGTGGGTTGTGGAACACCCAGGACATCGCAACGGTTGCCATCGACACTCCATGAACGCCAGCGATCTTCTGGAGGATATCAATGATGGCCTTGTCACTTTCAAGAAAAAGCGGGCGTCCGGCAAAATCCGTGACCGGATTGTCCTTGGCCCGCGTCGTGCTTTTCTCGCCCCAGGGTCTGGTGAGCAGACCGGCTGCAAGCGGGCTCCAGGGCATTGAGCCCACGCCCTGATCCGCAATAAGAGGGAACATCTCGCGTTCTTCCTCTCTCTGGACCAGATTATACTGGTGCTGCATCGAGATGAAGCGCGTCCAGCCATTGAGGCTGGCAGTATATTGCATTTTTGAAAACTGCCATGCCCACATGGATGAAGCACCGATGTAGCGAACTTTTCCCGCCTTCACGATGTCATGAAGCGCTTCCATCGTCTCTTCGACCGGAGTGTTCGGGTCAAAGCGATGAATCTGATAGAGATCGATGTAGTCGGTGCCGAGGCGCTTTAATGAGGCGTCGATCTGTTCCATCACTGCCTTGCGCGACAGACCTGCGCCGCCAGGGCCATCGCCCATCGGGCCGAAGAGCTTGGTCGCCAGCACAATGTCGTCGCGCCGTGCCAGTCTGGCGAGCATCCGGCCGGTAATTTCTTCGGACGTTCCCTTGCCATAGACGTTTGCCGTGTCCCAGAAGGTGATTCCGAGATCCAGCGCCAGCCGGAAGATTGGTTCCGCGTCTGTCTCACTGAGTGACCATCCGCCAGAAAAACCACCAGTCCCGAAGCTCATGCATCCCAGAGTAAGGGGACTGACTTTCAGGCCTGATTTACCAAGGCGTACATAATCCATCTTCATTCCCCATTTCTGATGCCACGGGCCATCGAGTAACGCGTTGCCAGTTCAAGCAATGTCAGGTTGATGGAAATGATACATGTTCAGGCGTGATGCGATTAGTCACCGGATTCTGCATGACATCATATCAGGATTTCATGAATGATGTTTTTCTAGAGCAGATCCTGTCTGAATGCGTGCATTCAAACAGGTGACGATGCTTGTAAAAACAATAAACCGGGGCATCTTCACCGAACCGGTTTTCGGTGGAAATGCTCTGGGAGCGCAGGCACCGCAATTCATGAATTGGCGATATAACGGCAATCTGATTATGCCGTCTTGTTTGGACGGCCCGTCTCTGACTAATCAATGGTGATACGACCGGTATCATGTGAGGCAATGTCCTGACGTGAAATAAAGCCGGTCATTTGGGTTTTGGGCCGATCTGACAGTGCGTCTGGTTGGATGGTCACATAAATAACGCGCGAGGATTCCGATGAGCACTTCCGTCAAGGCCGTTGGCACACAAGCTGCTGATCAACCGCTTGCAATCATGCAGATCGCGCGCCGGGATCTGCTTCCGGACGATGTCAGGATAGAGATACTCTATTGTGGGATCTGTCATTCTGATCTCCACCAGATCAGGAACGATTTCGGGATGGCACACTATCCCCTGGTGCCAGGACATGAAATCGTCGGACGCGTTACGGCCACAGGCAGTGCGGTCACACGCTTCAAGGTCGGTGACATGGCAGCGGTTGGCTGCATCGTGGATTCATGTGGTACCTGCTCTCCCTGCCGACACGATCTGGAACAATGCTGTGAAGCGGGCGTGACATTCTCTTTCAACTCCCCCGACAAACACCTTGGCGGGATGACATATGGGGGGTTTTCACAAAGCTATGTGTCTAAGGAGCACTATACTTTGCGTATGCCCGATACGCTGGACCCTGCTGCCGCAGCCCCGCTGCTCTGTGCGGGGATTACAGTATATTCCCCGCTGAAACACTGGAACGCGGGAGCCGGCAAGGTCGTTGGCATCATAGGGATTGGCGGCTTGGGCCATGTTGCCATCAGGATCGCCAGGGCAATGGGGGCGCATGTCGTGGTGTTCACGACATCACCAGAAAAGATGGAGGACGCGAGAAGGCTGGGGGCTCATGATGCAGTTCTATCGACCGATCCCGAGCAGATGAAACGTTTCGCGTCCAGGGTTGATATGCTGCTCGACACGGTCTCCGCGAAGCACGACGTTAACATGTATCTGCAGCTACTCGCGATCGATGGGAGCCTGGTGCTTGTAGGCCTTCCTCCCGAACCGCTGGAAGTTGGTGCGTTCAATGTCGTTGTGGGACGCCGCAGTTTTTCCGGCTCCAATATCGGTGGCATTGCGGAGACGCAGGAAATGCTGGAATTTTGCGCGGAACATCAGATTACGGCCGATATTGAACTCATCCGCGCAGATGAGATCAATGCAGCGCTTGAACGGCTGGAACGTAATGATGTGCGCTATCGCTTCGTCGTTGACATGTCGACCCTGAATTGATCGATAAAAACACCTTTACTTTCAGTAAAAATAGAACTGGTGGAGAGAGAAGGCTTCACCAGTTCTCCAGCGTCATTCATGAATAAACGGAACGTATCCTGACCTTGAACAAAATTATGCCCTTAAAGACCAGCGCCGCTGCACCAGAATGCAGGTCCAGTCGTGAGGCTCGCTGGTGGACTCTGGGGGTGCTGAGCCTCTTGATGGGCTTTGCATCGATCTCGACGGATATTTACCTGCCGGCCATGCCGGCCATGGGTCAGGCTCTGCTGGCCTCTCCCGGAGCAGTCGAGTGGACCGTGTCCGGTTATCTGGTCGGGTTCAGCCTTGGACAGCTTTTCTGGGGGCCTGTGAGTGACCGTTACGGGCGGCGCATGCCGGTTGCAACCGGGATCATGATCTTCATCATCGGTTCTGTCCTGTGTGCTTGTGCCGGAAGTATCGGCAGCCTGATCGTATGGCGGGTTGTTCAGGCTCTCGGGGCCTCTGCAGGGGTGGTGCTGTCCCGTGCGATGGTACGGGACCTGTATGAAGGTCATCACGCAGTCCGCATGTTGTCAACGCTGATTACCGTTATGGCCATTGCTCCGCTACTTGGACCGATCGTGGGGGTGCAGATCCTGTCGATCGGTGGCTGGCGGGCGGTCTTTGGCGTGCTGGCTGTTGTCGGGATTGCAACGCTTGCAGCGATTTTCACTCTGCCCGAGACACTGCCGTCCACCAGACGCCACCACGAACCACTCTCGCGCGCATTCCTGCGCTATGGCGAACTTCTGACGACCCCGCGTCTTCTGGCTTATACGGGCGCGGGAGCATTTTTTTATGGCGGCATGTTCGTCTATGTCGCGGGAACGCCGTTCGCCTATATTTCTTTCTATCATGTACCGCCGCGTTATTATGGTCTGCTGTTCGGTGCCGGTATCCTTGGAATCATGGCGACGAACATGCTCAATGCCCGACTGGCGCACAGGATCGGCAGCGACCGCATGCTCCGGTTTGGCACGTTTCAGGCTGCGGCAGCCGGCATACTGGTGGCGCTCGCCGCGTGGGGCGGCTACGGAGGGTTATGGGGACTGGTTGTTCCGCTTTTCATCTTTGCCTCGGCGACCGGTTTTATTGTTGCCAATTCGATTTCTGGCGCTCTTAACGTTTCTCCTGAGCGATCGGGGTCGGTATCGGCGTTTGTGGGAGCAGCGCAGTATGGGAGCGGCATCCTCGGCTCCGGTCTGATCGGTGTATTCGCTGATGGCACACCATGGCCTATGGGCTGGGTGGTTGCATTAACAGGAGTTGGTAGTTTTCTGTGCGCGCTTGCATTGTTACTTCATTATGGTGGAAGCCGCGGACAAAAGGACTGATTGTAAATGTTCAGGACGGATAGAATGGAAAAATTTACCTGAAATTCTTCCTGCATATCCGTCCTGATGTCATAAAGATCAGAACGCGGTACCACGTAGAATGACCGGCACGATTGTCGTGAAATTCTTTACGTCGTCCATGACCGCCGGTGTATGCGGAGAGGCAAGAGCGGCCTGGAGCGCGCTTTCTCCTTCAAAGACACATTCGCAGATCGCATGATTGCCATTTGGCGCCGGACTTGGAAAAAATGCCGTCGCCGAGATCAGGCCCAATGGCTTCCATACGCTGTTTACCAGCGGAATATGATGGGTCGTGTAATAGTCACGATCAAACGAGGCATCAGCGCTCGCAGGGTAGGTCACGAAGAGTGTTATCATGTCCACTTCTCTCTTTTTCACTCACGGGATAGGTGTCTTGGTCCCGTTAACGCATCAATGTGACATAAAACTCTACGCTCACAAGAGGCCCGCTGCGCAACTGTCCTCTTCCTCATTATAATTTTTTAGAGTGCATTACAGGTCGAGTTTTATGCCTTCAGGACTTCAGCGACGATACTGTTCGTTGCTGACATGCTCCATCCAGTCCGAAGATTTACCGTCTTTCGATTCAGTGATGGCGATATGGGTCATCGCGCATTCCGGCGATGCACCATGCCAATGCTTCTCTTCTGGTTCAAACCAGACGATATCACCGGGATGTACATCTTCGATCGGTCCGCCCTCACGCTGAACCCAGCCGAAACCTTCAGTGATGAGGAGAGTCTGGCCGAGCGGATGTGCGTGCCAGGCCGTGCGTGCGCCCGGCTCAAAAGTGACGGTTGCGCAGGAAAGTGCACCACTGCCGGCAAAGGGTGCATCGACCCGGACCGTGCCAGTAAACCATTCGGCTGATCCTTTAACGGAGGGTTTGAAACCAGGACGACGGATATCCATAAATATCCTCCTTCAAAGAGGGCCTGACGGGTAAAACACACCCCAACAGGTTTGTCAGACATCAAAGCATGAGGCCATTTCCATGATTAGATGCTAGGGTCCGCTTGATCTTATGCTTGGAGTTCATAAATGCGTCGCGAGGAACTGGTCGATCTCAATGCGTTCATGACGGTTGCGGAAGAACAGAGCTTTACACGGGCGGCTGCGAAACTTGGTACGTCCCAATCCACGCTGAGCCATACGATCCGCCGACTGGAAACTCGTCTGAATGTCAGGCTTCTCACCCGCACGACGCGTCGGGTCTCTCCTACGGAAGCAGGCGAGCGCCTGCTCACAGCGCTGGTCCCCGCTCTCGATACGATCAGCAGTGAAATCGCCTCCCTCAGCGAACTTTCTGAAAAACCGTCGGGGACAGTCCGGATCACGACCTCGGAACATGCGGCCAATACGTTGCTGTGGCCAGCACTCAGCAAGCTTCTGCCCAAGTATCCCGATCTGCATGTTGAACTGGCGGTCGATTCCAGTCTGACCGATATTGTTGCCGAGCGCTTCGATGCCGGCGTGCGTCTTGAGGAAACAATCGCCCGCGACATGATTGCCGTTCCCATCGGACCGCCGTTGCGTATGGCCGTCGTCGGGGCACCGTCCTATTTCGAACGGCATCCTGTCCCAAGAAAGCCACAGGACTTATCCCATCATACCTGTATCAATCTGCGTCTTCCGACCTCTGGCGGTGTTTATGCGTGGGAGCTGGAAAAGGGGAAACGTGCGCTGCGCGTGCGTGTGGATGGGCAACTGACGTTCAATAATGTGCCAATGATCCGACAGGCCGCGCTGGGTGGATTTGGACTGGCCTGCATCATGGAGGACCAGAGCGCGCCTTATCTGGCAGACGGGCGTCTGGTCCGTGTGCTGGAGGACTGGTGCCCCCCATTCCCCGGCTATCATCTGTATTACCCCAGCAGACGACAGTCTTCCGCCGCCTTCCGGCTGGTTGTTGAGGCCTTACGCTATCGCGGATAAAGCCGACATTTACTCAGGACAGCCCTTTTCCACATCATACTGTAACCACAAAACACCGTTCTCACGGTTTTCAACGTGTTTCAGGCGCAAGGCCTGTCCATTTGCAGGTCCTCATCTTTGGCGCCAATCCAGTCAAAGCTGCTGGTGACACCGCAGAGTCCGTCAATGCCCGGATAAATCATGAGACTGGTCATCGTTGATGACGCCTGCCTTCAGGAAAGCCCCATTGATTCGACCGCCTCCTTCAAGCAGGAGCTTATTACGTCCAAATATCTTCCCCAGAACCTCGACAGCTTTCCGGATGTCATGTCCGTCTTGTACCGGCGAAGCAGTAAGATCCCCCATGTTTCTGAAGCATGCGCAGATAGTCGTCTGTCACTGCCTCGCCAGGCACGGCGACAATGGCATCCCCATCGATGAGATATTGGTATCAGCCATCCGCCAGAGCCACTTCCAGGGCAGCTGCTGCCGTGTCGTTCAGGATATCCGCCTGTTCACGGGAGAATATGAGGGGCGGGCGGATTTTCAGGACATTCCCGGCCGGGCCGGAAGAGCTGATGAGCACGCCGCGGGCGCGCATTTCATTGACCACCCGCGAGGCGATGGCCTCATTCGCCAGTTCGGCGCCAATGAAAAGTCCTGCTCCGCGAACATCATGAATGCCTGGGTGCCGGGCCAGTTGTGTCCGCAGGTAGGCACCCACGGTGCTGGCGTTTTCCATGAGGTTCTCGTCCTGGATCACGCCCAGTGTTGCCATGGCGGCGGCCATGGCGACCGGGTTGCCGCCAAACGTATTGAAATAACGGATGCTGGAGCCAAAATTCTGGATCACGTCCGGCTGGCATACAAGCCCTGCAACCGGATATCCGTTGCCCATGGGCTTGCCCATCGAGACCATGTCCGGCGTGATGCTATGGCGTTCAAAACCCCACATATGGCTGCCAGTGCGCCCGAAACCGGGTTGCACTTCATCGGCCAGGAACAGCCCGCCCGCTTCATGGATTGCCTCAACCGCCGGAGCGAGGAACCCGGCGGGATCAGAAAATATTCCATCCGAGGAGAAGATCGTATCCACCACCAGCAGGGCAGGCCGGATACCATGGCGTTGCAGGTCCGCGATGGCGGATCTGACACCTGCGGCAAAATCGGTGCCTGCCCCAGGGGCAGGCACCGTGCGTACATGCGTCCCGAGATTGACGCTTTTGCCCAGAGAGGGAGAAATCTCGGCTGTTGTGGAGGTCACGCCATGGTAGGCATTTTCGGTTATGATCAGCCCGTCGCCGCCGGTGACATGGCGGGCAATCCGGATGGCCAGGTCGTTGGCCTCGCTGCCCGAGCACGTAAATGTTGCCTGCGCGGGGAAGGGAAAGGTCGCGAGCAGGGCATCCGCATAATCCACGATGGTATCATGCAGGTAACGTGTATGCGTGTTCAGCCGTTCCGTCTGGGCCACGATGGCGGCCACAATGCGCGGGTGGCAGTGCCCGGCGGGGACAACATTGTTATAGGCATCCAGAAAGCGGCGGCCATGCACGTCGGTCAGCCATGCCCCCCGGCCGGATGCAAGGTGCAGCGGTTCATCATAGAACAGCCGGTAAGACGGACTGAGCAACTGATGGCGGCGTTCAAGAAGGGGCTGCGTCATGGGGTATCCAGTCTGGGATGGAAAATTGAAACAGGCAGGCGGGGACATGTGGGCAGCAGCGGTCTGTGGATGGCGGAAAGGGCCGGAAGGCACGAACCGTGAGGCAGGCCATGTCCCCACGGAACGGGATCATGAACCCGAAGATGTGGATAAGGAGCGGTCTGTCCAGTTTTCCTTGATCACAATGTATTCCTGCTCCGCATGATGCCGCACCTTCTGCGGCCGCTGGCAGTTGCCGGCCAGAAACACGATGGCCGTGTTGGCAACAAGGCCGATCAGGCCGGGATTGATGCCGAGCGTATCTATCCCGCTCAGGTACAGCCCGCACCCCACGGCATCCCCCAGTATGATCCCGGCGCACAACGCCCGGGGTCTGGCGCGGATTGACAGGATTGCCAGAAGGAAGCAGGGCAGCAACTGTGTTACACCAAAATACGTCATGTTATACAGGTGGGAAACCAGTGTTGGCACCATGGTCGCCAGAATCATGGAGACAACAATATAAAGCATGATGACCATCTGCGATGTGGTTTTCTGGTGGTTTTCCGGCAGGCCCGGCACAAGGTTGCGCGCCACCAGCGACCCGATGACAAGGCACGTGCCAGAAAGCACCACCAGCGCGGACAGGGCAGCTCCGCCGGCCACAATCCCGATCATGGCGGGCGGCAGGAGGGTTTTTACCGTCTCGATAAAGGCATCATTGGGGGACGTGAGTGTCAGGTGATGATATTTTGCATAAAAGGCGATCAGCATCATGAACGGAAAGATCACCATGTAAAGCGGCATGAAAATCTGTGCCCGCATGACGGTCCGTGCGCTGCGTGCCGTCATGAGGTAAGCGCAGCTCAGTGGAAAGATGGGCAGGCCAATGGCCTGGAAAAACATCGTGGACATGGCAAAGCTTTCCTGCCGACCGCTGATCCCCGTATTGTGCAGCTCATTCGTGCCGATCTGGAACAGGGTGGCCGGATTGTCTGTCTTGAGCAGCGCCATGACGATCGTGCCGATAATGAACAGCACGAGCAGATCCTTCATGACCGAGACATAAGCGGAGGCCCGGATGCCGGAAATGGCGATATACAGGAAAACGATCCCGCCCGCGGTCAGCATGAGCAGCCAGCGCGAGGAGACGATGTTCAGCCCTGACAGCACAAGGGTCAGGCCGGAAAACTGGATGGTCGCCCACGGGATCATGAACAATATGATGTTGAAGGCAACGGTAATTTCAAGCGCGCGGCTGTTGAACACCTTGCGGAAAATGTCTGGCACCGTCGCGGCGTTGGTATTGCGCGCAAGCTGCCAGATGCGCGGGGTCAGGAAATAGCCGACAGGATAGGCCAGGAGCACATAGGACAGGAACCATGACGCGAACGGGTAGCCGGAATGATAGATGCCCCCGGGGAAGGCGGTCATCATGCCGATACTGTAGGTCTCGCCAATGCCGAGGAAGAAGATGAATATCGAACCAAAGGACCGTGAGGCCGTCAGGTAGTCCTTGATGTTCTGCGCACCGGCACGCCGCTTTGAAATAATCGCCACGATGATCGACGCGGTGAGGATAAGAATGAAGAAGATGATTGCCATTAATATGCTCCCGGCGTGCCAGACAGAAGGTCTTTTATTTCAACATATTCTGTAAAGGGTAGCTTTTGGTCTGCCCTGTTTTGGTCTGCCCTGTATTGGCGGCAGTGGTAATTTCAGGTCTGCCTTCAGGTGCTGATGGGGATGCCTGTAGATGGTTCTGGAACTGCTCGAGAAAGATGCGTTCACTATTGCTGTAACGCCCGTCACGGTTCCACAGCAGGAATATCCCCGATGTAGTGATGCCCGAGGCTGGCGGCAGGCGCCACAGCCTGCCTGCATCTACCCATGGCTGTGCGATATGTTCAGGCAGGCACCCAATCCCGTAATTCGCAACAATCATGCGAGTAATTTCCTGTATGGAGTACGATGTGCCCGAGATCCACCCGCTGAAATCCATCTCGTTGCGAAAGATGGTGATATTGGAGAGAAGCCCGTCAATCCTGTCCGCTTCAGAGCGGACAAAATTCTCCTGCGCCAGTTCCCGCAGGGAAATGTCACTCTTGCCAAAAAAGCGGTGGGGCCGACCGCAGTACAGGCCATAGGACTGCTCCATGATCAGTGAGCGCCCGATGCGGGGCAGGGGGCGCGGGCAGAGCCCTATGCCAATATTGGCCGTTTTCTTCTGGAGGGAACTTAAGATGTCCTCGCTGCGTATGCAGATGATTTCAAGCGATATGCGCGGAAAGCGTTCATGAAAGTTGGCCAGGAACGTGTCATACGTGACGGATTCAATACTGCTGAGCGTAAGCAGGCGGATATGGCCGCCCACTTCTTCCGTCCCGGATTCGATCTCGTTGCTGATCGCCTTGATCGAGCCATAGATATCGGATGCCAGGCGCAGCACTTTCTCGCCATGGCTGGAAAGTGTAAAGCGGCTTCCGTGACGGACAATAAGGGCATAACCGATCTGCTTTTCCAGCCGCCGCAGGGCCTGGCTGACGGCTGACTGCGTCAGGCGCAGGCTGCTGGCCGCGCGTGTTATGTTGCCTTCATGCGCGATGGCGATGAACGTGCGCAGCAGGTTCCAGTCCAGCCGGTCGATCAGTTGTTCACTTTTCCTGGGGATGTCATGGCCCGTTTCGGCCTTTCGGTTCACAGGGTCGGGCATGGACGGAAAAGAGAGCATGGTCATGGGGATACAGCCTGATTTCAGTTTTCAGGGTACGGGGTTTCATAAACCTAACCTGCCGCATTGCATGAGGCTCGTTCGCGATTTCATGGCGCTGGGCGCCGGATATTGCACCAGACCTGCAGCGGTATTGCTGGCAGGGCACAGAGCATCAAAACGTTACGTATACATAATGATTTACCCGAAAGCATGATGTCAATTAATCATTTGGCCTGCCCATCATTATTTCTGTTTCTGGCCATCACATGCGGATGAGAATGCGGTGCGGCAGAGTCTGGACAGATGAAGGATGATTTGCAAGGGTATTAAAGTATATATTCTCTATAAATAACGAATATATTTCACAAGGCATGCAGTTAATGGGCATTATTATCAATTTTAATGTCTATTTATCGTTTTCATATCGAAAGGTTCGTGTAATCATCTATGCCATAGTAGGAAAAATGATACGGCTGCGTCCGTTCGCCCTGTATGCATCTTTATGTTTTCCGGAGGCTTGCCTGTGACCCTTCCATCCGAACCCTTCTCCGCAAATGAGTGGAAAGCACGTTGTGAACTTGCTGCGCTTTACAGGCTGATTGCCTATTTCCGCATGACGGACCTGATCGACACCCATATATCCATGGCCATTCCGGGTGATCCGGGGCATTTCCTCATCAACCGCTACGGCAAGGTTTTCGAGCAGATGTGCGCCAGCGATCTGGTGCGGATTGATAAATTCGGCCATGTGAAGGACCTGCAGCTTGAGCAGTCCAATGTGAATGCGGCGGGCTTTGTCATCCATTCTGCCATTCATCAGGCCCGGCCTGACCTGAAATGCATCATCCATACCCATACGCCCCACGGGGCAGGGGTCTCGGCGCAGGAGGAAGGGTTGCTGCCCATCAGCCAGCATGCCCTGAAATTTTATGGCTGCCTGTCCTATCACGGGTATGAGGGGATTGCGCTGCGGGCCGAGGAAAAGGAGCGCCTGATTGCCGACCTTGGCACCAATAATGCCATGATCCTGCGCAACCATGGCCTGCTGGTGGGGGGGCGGCATGTGGCGCATGCCTTCCACGAAATCTATTTCCTTGAACGTGCATGCCAGATACAGATCCATGCCCTTGCCGGAGGCAGGCAGCTCTCCTACCCGCCGGAGGAAGTCCGGCTGCGCACGGCGGAGCAGTTCCAGCGCGATGAAGCTGAAGAAATCATCCAGCGTGCCTGGACAGCGGCCCTCAGCCTGATTGCGGATGAAAAAGATTCATACTGTTCATAATGCGACAAGTGGCCAGAAGGTTTGGGAATGATGGAAAAAATGTCTGACGAAGCCGATACCCTGGAAATGACCGATGCCCGTTACCTGATGCATCCCTTTACGGATGCACGGGCCAACCTGCAGGGCGGCGGGATGGTGATTGATCGGGGCGAAGGCGTCTTTGTTTATGATAATGCGGGCAAAAAATATCTTGAGGCGGTCGCCGGGCTGTGGAGTGTCGGCCTTGGGTTCAGTGAACGCAGGCTGATCGATGCGGCTGTCCGCCAGATGGAGAAGCTGCCTTACTATCATACCTTCACCGGAAAATCGCATGCCCCGCAGATAGAACTGGCCGCCCGCCTCGTACAGATGGCGCCTGTGCCGATGAGCAAGGCGTTCTTTACCAATTCCGGGTCGGAAGCCAATGATACGGCGATCAAGATGATCTGGTACCGCTCCAATGCGCTCGGAGAGACAAAGCGCAAGAAGATCATCAGCCGCAGGCGGGGCTACCATGGCATCACGATTGCCTCTGCCAGCCTCACCGGCATTCCTGTCGATCACCAGTCCTTTGACCTGCCGCTGCCCGGCTTCCTGCATGTGACCGCGCCGCATTATTACCGCGAAGGCCAGGAGGGCGAGAGCGAGGAGGCCTTCTCGACACGGCTGGTGAACGAAATCGAGGCGCTTATCCTGGCCGAAGGGCCACAGACCATTGCCGCCTTCTTCGCCGAGCCCGTGATGGGGGCAGGCGGGGTGATCGTTCCCCCGCAGGGCTACTGGGGAAAACTGCAGCCCGTGCTGAAAAAATACGGCATCATCCTTGTCGCGGATGAGGTCATCTGCGGGTTCGGCCGGACCGGACGCATGTTTGGTAGCCAGACCTTTGATATCAGGCCCGACATGATGATCCTGTCCAAGCAGCTTTCATCATCCTATCTGCCGATTTCCGCCATTCTCATGAATGACATGGTGTTTGAACCGATCTCTGATGAGTCGCACGCCATTGGCGCCTTTGCCCATGGCTTTACCAATGGTGGCAACCCGACGGCCGCTGCCGTGGCGATCGAGGTGCTGAACATCATGGAAGAGCGCGACCTTATGACGCATGTCAGTGATGTCAGCGTGCATTTTCAGGCGCGGCTGCGCGCGCTGGGCGCATCCTCGGCACTGGTGGGGGAGGCGCGTGGCGTCGGGCTGATCGGGGCGCTGGAACTGGTGACGGACAAGGCCACGCGTTCCTCGTCGCTACAGGCTGGGCAACTGGCAAAATATGCGTTCAGGCTGCTCCAGAATAAGGGCGTCATTGCCCGTGCCATGGGCGATACGCTGGCATTTTCGCCGCCATTGATCATTACGCGCGATCAGGTCGACATGATCTTTGATGGCGTGACGGAGGTTCTTGCGCAGATGGAACATGAGATCGGCTCCGGCCAGTTCCACTGAGTGATAATTGGAGGAGGCTTATATTATTCAGGTAAAACTGAATAATATAAGCCATTAATAAAGAAATATGTTTGTAATGGAGTCAGGGAATGGTTTCCATCGCCGTTTATGTTGAAGACGATGCTGACTATCCCAGGCAGGTAAAGGAAGCATTTGCCGAACGGGCGCCAGATATCCATGTAGTGGACTGGGCGACCGCCATGGGGGAGCCCGACAGTATCGACTATGCGCTGGTATGGATGCCTCCCATAGGCGATCTTGCGCGCCTGCCTGCGCTCAGGGCAGTTTTCAGCCTGTCTGCGGGGGTTGATCATATCGTGGCGCGCGACCCCGACTGGCCCGCCTGTCTGCCCCTTATCCGCATGGCGGGGGAGGAAACCGGTCGCCTGATGGCGGATTACCTGCTGTGGGCCTGTATCAGCACGATCCGTGGCGCGCGGGGGTGGGCGTTGCAGCAGAACGAGCGGGTGTGGAAACGCATGGTCGTCACGCGTTCGACTGCGGACTGTGTGGTGGGCATCATGGGGCTTGGGCAGCTTGGCCGTTACGCGGCGCGGCATCTCAACCGGTGTGGCTTTGCCGTGCAGGGATGGTCACGTTCGCCCAAGGTGATCGAAGGGGTCAGGACTTTTGACGGGGCGGCCGGGCTGGAGCCTTTTCTGGCCGGGACCGATATCCTCATCTGCCTGCTGCCCAATACCCCCCAGACCCGCAACATCATCAATGCCCGGGTGCTGCGTGCGCTCCGGCCCGGAGGGGCGTTCATCAATGTCGGTCGCGGGGAGCATGTTGTTGAGAGCGATCTTTTATCTGCACTGGATGACGGCGTGCTGTCAGCCGCTGTTCTGGATGTTTTCCAGCACGAACCGTTACCGGTGACCTCGCCCTTGTGGGCGCACCCATCCGTAATCGTCACCCCGCATATCGCATCCCAGGCATCGGTCGTTGCCCGGGTCGATTACCTGATTGGTTGCATAAGGAGCATGCAGCGCGGGGAACGCCCGGAGCAGATTTTTGATATCAGCCGGGGTTACTGAAAGCGCAGGCTTTCCACCATCTGGCATAAATAAATTTATGCCCTGCATTATCATAAATTATACCAATACTTAAATTAATGCATCCATCACGCATATTGATGCAAAAACAACAATATAATTTGGAGTATTAAAATAATTGGCATTTATCTCTTGAAAAATGTTACGATATGATAATTAAATGTCGTTACGGTATTCCTATTGAAAATGCAGGTGCCCACTGGTTCCTGCTCGGTCTTCATCTTTTCATTTATGCCATCAGTTTTTCCCGAACGGGACGACAGGGAGAATATGAATGCGATTTTGTTCCTTCGGTGCTCTTGTGTTGTCTACAACCGTCCTGTCGGGCCTGATTGTGACAGAGCACAGCAATGCAAAAGCGGCCACCCCTGCGGCCACGGTCCGCAATCGGCCCGCCAGAGTGCATGCCGGCCCGCGACCGCAGCAGGATGCCCAGCCTGCGGGTATTGCCGCCCGGGGTGATGGGGAAACCATTCACGTCAGAACCGGCATCCGCACGCCAAATGGCGTAACCGGTACAACCCCCGGTGGTGGCCTCATGCCGGTACAGACCGTGCCAAAGGCGCGCAGTGAGGTGACCCGCGATTTTATCGCCAAGCAGAGCTCCAATACAACGCCACAGGCTCTCGTGGCCATGATGCCGGGTGTGGCTTACGCCCGTACCGACCCCTACGGCCTGACATCCCGCGCCCTTGTGGTGCGTGGCATGAACCAGAGTGAAATCGGTTATCTGGTTGACGGCGTGCCATTGGTGGATGGCGTGTATTACCAGCCGGATTCAATCGGCAGTTCACCAGATGCCGAAAACATGTCTTCGGTTTCCCTTACGCAGGGGTCGCCTGATATCACGAGCCCGTCCTATAACGCGGTTGGCTCGTCTATTGATGTCACCGTGCGCGATCCTTCCCGCCGTCGCGGCGGCATGATTGAAAGTAGCTATGGCAGCTATCACATGAAAAAGGAATTCGTCCGTTTTGATACCGGTGAAATCGGGCATACAGGCATCCGTGCTTTCATGTCCTATTCCTACATGTTCAGCAATTTCTGGCAGACCCCGGGTTCCATCAACCGTCACCATGTCGATGCAAAGCTGGTAAAGGAATGGGGGCAGGGGAACCGGGTTGCCATGGAGATGATTTTTGGACAGTATTCGTCCAGCGGGATCAACTCCAACGGTGCGGCAACGCCAACCAAGGCAGTCTTTGAGGCTGAAGGCACGTCCTCCCTTTACCTTAACCCCACTTATACCCCAGGCAGTCCAAATTATTATCGCATGAACCGCCTGATGAACAAAACCATCGCGGTCATGGCGCCGATGAAGTTCAACCTGGGCCATAACCTCAACCTGCATTTGACGCCCTATTTCATCAACTGGGACAAGGACAGCGGGTTTGGTGAAAACATCAATGATTCACAGGCCTATCTCGGTACGCAGAATGTAGGCGCGCTCAACCTGCCAACGGCCGTGACCCTGGCCAATGGCACAAGGGTCGATACGACACAGGTCGTGGATGAACAGCACCAGCACACTCTGGCCCTGATGGGGCATCTGGACTGGAAGTACAAGAACAACCTGTTCCGCATCGGGTCCATGTATTCCTATCTTGATATGGTTGAACCGGCCAATTATGCCGCCGTAGGACCCAAGGGCCTGCCCGCCAATGCCTGGGGGCGATACAGTATCAAGGATGCAGCGGGTCAGTCGCTCAGCCCGTGGAACCTTGTTTTCCGCCAGCAGCAGGTCTCCATCTATTTTGACGATACGCTATCTCTGCTCAATGACCGCCTTAAACTTACGGCTGGTTTCAAGGAGGTTATGATCAATAGATGGGCCACGAACGACCTGCCCGGCATTTCCGATCGCAAGAATGGCGGCAACTATGCGGAGCCGCTGCCTCAGGTCGCCATCAGCTACAATATCACGAAGCATGACCAGATATTCGTTAACGGCACTACCAGCTTCCGCGCCCCGGACCGGACCGAAGCCTATCTGGACATGTATGATGCCAAGTCTCCCACGCCCATTGATGTGCATCCGACAAACCTGAAGCCGGAATATGCAATTGGTGAGGAAATCGGCTTCCGCCATAATGGCCTGGTGCATATTGCCGCATCACTGTTCAACTATAACCTGACCAATCACGATGTGAACTCAACCGCCTATTCAGCAGGTGGTTCGCTCGTGACCACGCCGATCAACATGGGGGGTGAAACCGTGCGCGGCGCCCAGCTGGAGGTCGGGTTGCGCCCGTGGCATCATTTCAGCCCCTATATTTCGGGGTCCTATGTTCATGCCACAACGGACAACAATTTTCAGATCCAGGGTACCTATATTGACACCCGTGGCAAACGTTCGGTCAATACACCGGAATTTACAGGGGCGATTGGTCTTTCCTATGATGACGGAACGTTTTTCGGTAATTTTGGCCTGAACTATATTGGCAAGCGTTACACTACGTTCATGAATGACCAGAGCATTCCTGGTTACCTGACATCCGACATTACGCTTGGCTACCGGCTACACAATATCCGTATCGACAAATTCATGGTCTACAAGCCGCAGCTCCAGCTCAATTTCATGAATATCGGCAACAACCTGTATTATGCCCAGGCCGCCAGCTTCACGCCCACGGCCAAGGGTGTCCGCGCGGCAAACGGGCAGTGGATCGCCGCTGGCCAGCCCGGCTACAATATTGGTGGTGGTTTTGCAATGTCCGGTGCGCTGACGGTCGGGTTCTGATACCGCGCGCATCTGGTCACAGGGCGGGATGGGGCAGGGATGGTGAGGCTCCTGCCACAGCCAGTCATTTCCTGTTCCGGCCGGTTCCGGCATCCCTTTACATGAAAGCGAGCTTCCGATGCCTTCAAAAAGCAGCTTTGTTATTGGACTTGTCATTCCCATGGTCATGATCGACCTGCTTTTTCCCATGATTGACAAGGTCAGGATTGAAGTGGCGGGACTACCTTTCTTCATGGTCTGGATATTCGCATGGTTCCTGCTCACATCGGGTTGCCTTGGCCTGTGCTGGGTCATGTTCGACCGCAGGCACTACCCGGAATGACGGAACATGACCCCATGTGGCGGACAATGTCCCCGCTGCACAAGGTGGGAAAAATAAGCAATGTCTGACGAGGAAATCGGCTTCATGTCCGCCGCGGAGCTGATGGTGCATTATGAGCGTGGCCGTCTTTCTCCCGTTGAGGTTGTGGCGGCAGTCCTGCGCCATATTGAAGCCACGGAACCGAAGATCAACGCCATGGTCGAGGTGACCGCCAGGCACGCCATGGACAGCGCCCGCCGGGCGGAGGCGGCCTACCGGGCGGGCGTGAACCGCAGGCTTGAAGGCGTGCCGGTGACGATCAAGGACCTTCAGGAAACCGCGAACATCCCGACCCGCTATGGTTCATGGTCGCGCAAGGATAATGTGCCCACCGTCGATGCCCCGTGCGTCACGCGCCTGCATGAGGCCGGGGCCGTCATGCTGGGAAAGACCACCGTGCCGGAATTCGGCTGGAAAGGGGTCAGCCAGAGCCCGCTTACCGGCGTGACCAGCAACCCGTGGAAGGCGGGCTATAACGCCGGTGCCTCATCAGCCGGGGCGGGGGCTGCGGCCGCAGCCGGGTATGGCCCCCTGCATCAGGGTGGTGACGGGGCCGGTTCCATCCGCATGCCCGCGCATTTCTGCGGGGTGTTTGGCATGAAACCGACCCATGGCCGGATACCGAACTGGCCCATCAGCAACAATGACCTTGCAACGCATATGGGGCCGCTCACGCGTACGGTAAAGGATGCGGCCCTGATGCTTGAGGCCATGAGTGGCCCGCATCCGTGGGATTATACCTCCCTTGAGGCCGTGCCGCTGCCCTATTCGACGATGCTGTCCGCCCCGCTCAAAGGACGCCGGATTGCCTACAGTCCCGATCTTGGCCATGCCCGTGTCGATCCTGATGTGGCTGCGGCCGTTGCGGCGGCGGTCAGTGTGTTTGAGGGCATGGGCGCCACGGTGGAGGAAGTTACTCCGGCCTGGGGGCCGAAAGGGCCGGAACTGGCGCGTTTTTTCTGGCCTGCCACCTATAGCGCAAAATGCACGCTCCTGTCGGAGTGGGAACCGCTGATGGACCCCGGCCTGGTGGCGATGATCAGGGAGACGCAGGGCCGCACGATGCAGGAATTCACACTCGCGCGTGAGAAGCGTTTTGCCTATGCGGTCGAGATCCATGAATTCTTTACCCAATGGGACTTCCTGCTCACGCCCGCGGCCAGTGTGGCGGCATTCCCCGCCACGCAGCTCCAGCCCGATACATGGCCGCGACACGACTGGGACTGGCTGGGCTGGGCGGAGTTTTCCTATCCCTTCAACTGGGCGGGCAATCCGGCGGCCAGCATTCCGTGTGGCTTTGGCGCGGACAATTTGCCCGTGGGCCTACAGGTTGTCGGCCGCCGTTTTGATGATCTGGGCGTGCTGCAGGCCTGCGCCGCATGGGAAGAGGCCAGACCATGGAGCGCGGTGCGGCCCGACCTGAAACTGTCGTGAATACATAGGAAGAAAACATGATGATATGCCCATGCCATTTCACAAATCCGCATGATCTGGCGCATCGGGATGAAACGATGTCGCAATGACCTCGCTGCGTGGTCTCGTGTGTCAGATGTCCCTTTCCCGGGGTGAAGTAATTTTTTCCATATCCGTGTTTGTCTGGCCGGTCCGTGGCGGTGCGCATGGTGATCGCCCCCGGTGTACGTGCTCCGCTTTGGGGCACATCAAGAAGCAGAGATGATTTCCATGACTGAATTATGTGAACTATCGGCTGTTGAGCTTCTGTCTCTGTATGCAGCGCGGAAACTCTCGCCCGTAGAGGTGATCCGCGACGTCATTGCCCGGTCCGAGGCGGTGCAGCCGGTGCTGAATGCGTTTTGCAGCCTTGACCCCGAGCGCGCCCTTGCCACCGCTGTCGCGGCAGAGCGGAGCTGGATGGCTGGCCTGCCCACACGCGCGCTGGAAGGCGTGCCGGTTTCCGTCAAGGATACAGCCATGGTGAAAGGCTGGCGCTTTGCCCGTGGGTCGCGCCTTGCCGAACATAATCCGCCCGCAACACAGGATTCCCCCTCTGTCGGGCGTCTGCGCGGGGCGGGTGCCGTGCTGTTCGCCTCCACCACCACCTGCGAAGGGGGGTGGAAGGCGGTCACTGACAGCCCGCTGACCGGCATCACCCGCAACCCGCACAATACCGATCATACGCCCGGCGGCAGCAGTGGTGGAGCCGGAGCCTCCATCAGCGCCGGCTGTGGCCCGCTGGCGCTGGGCAGCGATGGCGGCGGCTCCATCCGTGTTCCGGCCAGTTTCAGCGGCATATTCGGATTTAAGGCAACCTTTGGCCGGGTGCCGATGTACCCCATTGGTCCACATTATTCCGACATGGCGCATTTTGGCCCGATGACCCGCACTGTGGCGGATGCTGGCCTGATGTTCTCGGTTATTGAAGGGCGCCACCCGATGGACCCCTTTACCACCGACCCGCTCCCGGCCTCTGATTTTCCGGTTACGCCACTGCAACTGGCAGGAGTGCGGATCGGGGTGACGGAAGATTTCGGCTTCATGAAGGTCGATCCGGAAGTGGCGGCGGTCTATCGTGCCGCCATCGCGCGTATCGAGGACGCAGGGGCCGTGCTGGTGCCGCTGGCCCCCATGGAGGACTGGCGCCCGACCTATCGCACCTTGTGGCAGGTGGGGGCATGGCAGTCCCAGCGCCGCCTGAGCCCGGCCGAGCGTGACCTGCTCGACCCCGAATTCCGTGGTTGGGGCGATCATGGCGCGCATATTCCCACCGGGGATTACGTTGATGCGATGATAGCGCGGCTGGCCTACCGCCAGGAATGCGCCCGCCAGCATGCAACGGTTGACTTCGTCATCTCGCCCACCGTTTCCATCCTGCCGCTCAGGGCGGGGCTTACGGTGCCTGATGACAGCTGGCCGGACTGGCTGGAATGGGCCGGGTTCTCCCTGCTGTACAACATGACGGGCCAGCCTGCCTCGTCGCTGCCGGCAGGATATTCTTCCTGTGGCCTGCCGGTGGGCATCCAGATCGGGGGGCGTATCAATAATGATATCGGCGTGCTGCGCCTGAGCATGACGCTTGAAGCCCTGCTGGCGGAGGCCCGCCCCGACCCGTCGGCTGTCTTCGACAGGGCCATGCGCAAAGGCTGATCCGCACGCGGCCGCAGTGCCACGGGTGCTGCGGTCGCGTCCCTTGTGGTGCGGTGCCCCTGCCACGCCTGTGTCGATACTTCCGCAAGAGAAACATGATGATGTCCTATCCCGATACCCTGTTGTTTATTGGTGGCCAGTGGCAGGCGGCCAGCGATGGGCGGACGCTTGACGTAATCAACCCCGCGACCGCACAGGTGATCGGCACGGTTGCCCATGCGGGGCAGCCCGAACTGGCGCAGGCGCTGGCCGCGGCACGGCGCGGCTTTGCCGTATGGAGCGCCACGCCCGCCTTCCAGCGCTACCAGATCATGCGCCGGGCCGCCGTGCTGCTGCGTGAACGTGCGGAAGAGGCGGCAGGCTACATGTCGCTCGAACAGGGCAAGCCCGTGGCGGAGGCGCGTGCCGAGATGGCCGCTGCCGCCGATATTATCGACTGGATGGCGGAAGAGGGGCGGCGCGCTTACGGGCGCCTCGTACCGGCGCGGTTCATGGGGGTCACGCAGTCCGTCATCCGCACGCCGGTTGGCCCGGTTGCCGCATTCTGCCCGTGGAATTTTCCGGTAAACCAGGTCGTGCGCAAGGTCAGCGCGGCCCTTGCCACGGGGTGTTCCATCATCGTCAAGGCCCCGGAGGAAACCCCGGCCTCGCCCGCGATGCTGATCCGCGCCTTTGCCGATGCGGGCGTACCCGCCGGGGTGATCGGGCTGGTATACGGCACGCCCGCCGAAATTTCGGAAACGCTGATTGCCGATGACATCATCCGCAAGGTCACGTTCACGGGGTCAACGGCGGTGGGCAAGATCCTGGCCTCCCTTGCCGGCGCGCACATGAAGCGGGTGACCATGGAACTCGGCGGCCATGGCCCGGTCATTGTCACGGCGGATGCCGATATTACGCGTGCCGTCTCCCTCCTTGCCGAAGCCAAGATCCGCAACGCCGGGCAGGTCTGTGTCTCCCCCACGCGGTTCCTGATCGAAAAGGGGGTCTTTGAGGCATTCCGCTCCGCCTATGTCGCGCACATGCAGGCGCTGGTGGTGGGCAATGGCCAGTGTCCCGGCACGCAGATGGGACCCGTGGTCAGCCAGCGGCGGCTGGAGGCAATCGAGGCTCTGGTCAATGAGGCGCGCGACAGCGGCGCAAGGGTGGAAACCGGCGGCACCCGCCTTGCAATGCCGGGTTATTTCTATGCCCCTACCGTGCTGACGGGGGTGACGGCCGATATGCGCATCATGAACGAGGAGCCCTTTGGTCCGATCTCGCTGCTCTGTCCCTTTGATACGCTGGAGGACGCCATTGCCGAGGCCAATCGCCTGCCATACGGGCTTGCGGCCTATGCCTTTACCGGCTCGGGTGCGGTTGCGGGTCGCCTGCGTGATACGGTGCGCACGGGCATGCTGACCATCAACCATATAGGCCTGTCCCTGCCGGAAATTCCCTTTGGCGGGATCGGGGATTCCGGTTATGGCTCGGAAGGCGGGTCGGAGGCACTCGACGCCTATCTTGATACCCGTATGGTGACATCAATGGATTATATGTGAACAGGGGGCATCCGATGGGCGTGCCTGTCTCTTCTACCGGCATGGGAAAAACCGGGGCCGATTTTGAAACGGCGCTGATCCTGCTTGAACAGCCATCGCGGTCCGTATCGGTGGAGGACGCAACCCGGATCGCGCATGACATGTTTGGCATGACCGGCGTGGTGTCACGTCTGCCGGGAGAGCGCGACAGAAATTTCCGCCTTCGTACCACGCAGGGCGGCGATTACGTGCTGAAAATTGCCCACTGTGCCGAACAGCCGGAAATGCTTGACCTGCAGGACAGTGTCCTGCGCTACCTCAGGGTGAAAGACCCGACGCTGGCCGTGCCGGAACTGCTGGCCCCATCCGTGCCGCAGGCCGTATGGCGCGATGGTGCGGGTGAAGGGCGGATCGTGCGGATGGTGACATTCCTGCCCGGCACGCCCTTGGGCAACCGGCCGGCCACAGTGCCGTTATGCACCTCCATCGGGGGTATGCTGGGGCGGCTGGACCAGGCCCTGGCGGGCTTTGACCACCCGGCCCAGTCCCATGCGCTTTTATGGAATTTGCGCAATGCGGCCTATATGCGCAATTTCATCCGCTATTTCCCCACCGGGGCGCAAAGGGCGCTGGCCAGCGGGGCACTGGCGGCATTTGAACAGCAGGTGCAGCCTGTCATGGCGACGCTGCCAGCGCAGGTGATCCATAACGACTTCAATGTGCATAATATCCTGTGTAGCGATCAGGTCATCGAGGGCGTGATCGACTTTGGCGATGTGATACGCGCCCCGCGCGTGCAGGACCTTGCAATTGCCGCATCGTACATGATGGGGAGTGGCACGCAGCCGCTGGAGCAGTTCATGGCCATTCTTTCCGGCTATTGCCAGACCGTTGCGCTCACACGGGCGGAACTGGCGTGCCTGCCCGCCATGATGGGGGCGCGGCTGGTCATGTCGCTGGGCATCAGTTCATGGCGGGCCAGCCGCAATCCCGCCGATACCGAATACATCACGCGTAACCAGGCCATCGCCTGGCAGGGCCTGTCCCGGCTGGAAGCCCTGCAGGACACCCTGCGCGACAGGATGCTGACCTTCGCAGCAGCTTAACCGCAAGGGATATACGGGCTGATATGATACGGCCGGCCATGAGCCGCGCATCAGCACAGGACCATGAAAAAAGGTTAGTCAGATGCACAAGAATGCAAATATCACGATTGATGGTCCCCGCCTGAACGAGGACATTGCCTTCACATCCCGTTTTGGCGCGACCCCACGGGGCGGTATCCGCCGGCTGGCCCTGTCGGCGGAGGACCGCCTTGTCCGTGACTGGCTGGCCACGCATGGTGAGGCGCTTGGGTGTTCCATTACGATAGACACCATGGGCAGCCAGTTCCTGCGGCTGGAGGGGAGTGATCCCACCCTTCCGCCACTGATGATGGGCAGCCACCTCGACACCCAGCCCACGGGCGGCCGGTATGATGGCATTTATGGCGTGCTCGGGGGGCTGGCGGTATTGCGTGCCTTCCGGGCGGCGGGATATGTGCCTCGCCATTCAATTGAACTGGCCAACTGGACCAATGAGGAAGGGGCACGTTTTGCCCCGGCCATGACGGCATCGGGCGTTTTTGCCGGTGTTTTCACGCTGGAGCAGGCTTACGCCCTGGCTGATCGTGATGGGGTCCGTCTGGGTGATGCCCTGCAGGCGATTGGCTACAGGGGAGATGAACCCTGTGGCGCGCACCCGCTTGCCGCCTATTTCGAACTGCATATCGAGCAGGGACCGGTGCTGGAAAATGAAGGCAAAACCATCGGCGTCGTGACAGGCGTGCAGGGCATGCGGTGGTTTGACGTGACCCTGACCGGCCAGGAGGCCCATGCCGGTACCACGCCCATGGATCTGCGCCGCGATGCTCTGCTGGCAGCGGCCCGCCTGATGGTGCTGGCGGCGGATGTGGCGGCGGCGCATGGGCCTGATGCCAAGACAACCATCGGCATCATCGACGCACGTCCGGGCAGTCGTAATGTGGTGCCGGGTGAAGTGCGCATGACGCTGGACCTGCGCCACCCCGACGATGCGGTGATAGACAGGATGGAAGCCGACTTTCGTGCCCGGGCGGATGAGATTGCATGCGGAGCGGGCATCGACCTGTTGATCGAGGAAAGCTGGGCCTCGCCTTCCGTGCCGTTTGACCCCGCCTGCATCGGCATAGTGCGTGATGCGGCGGCAAAGGCGGGGCTGAGCCATCGCGACATCATTTCCGGCGCGGGACATGATGCGGCCTATATGGCCCGGATCTGTCCGACTGCGATGATCTTTATTCCCTGTCGTGATGGATTGAGCCACAATGAGGCGGAATACGCCGAACCGGAGGATATCGTGGCAGGCGCAAACGTGCTGATGCGCGCGATTATGGCGGCGGATGAACATTTCGACCCTGCATGAGGTCTATACGGCGTGTCGTCATTTAAGCCCTGAGTGTGGCACGTGCGGGGCTACTTTGTGGCTGTGTGTGCTGACTGTTTTCCCGGTTTTTGGGGGAGACAGACGGATGCGGCGATACGGTTTACGCGATGACCAGTGGGAGCGGATACTCAAGCCGGTAATCAGGAAGACAACCCGTAAGTCATCTTCCCAGTCAGCTTTATGCAAACAGATCAGAAATCCGCGCTTATGGTGCCATAAAAGGACCGGGGCGCGCCAACCTGCAGGCTGTTGTAATCACCCGAAAGCGGATTGCCTCCACTACCCATGTTGGAGATATAGCGTTCATTGGTAATGTTATAGATGTTAAAGTCGAACTTGAGGTTCTTGGCAACCGACACATCATGCAGGGTGTAACTGACACCGAAATTCTCCAGCCAGTAGGATGGAACGCGGGAATCGTTGGTATAGCTGAGGTATCTTTTGCCCATGAACAGGGTATCGAAGTGAATGTTGATCCCCTTGATCGAGTATTTCAGGGAGTTCTTGTACATCAGATGAGCATAGTTGGGTTCCTGCTTGTTCTTGAGATGATACAGGACACCGCCCGAAGTCAGATTATTTTCAAATTTGGAACTGTTGTAGCTGATGCTGTTATAGATCGACAGATGGCGTACCGGAATGAAGGTCACGCTGGCATCAACACCATTCATATTGACGCTGCCGACATTTTCGAACAGCGAGTGGGCAGTAACCAACGGCCCTACGGAAATTGACTGCTGGCGGTTTGAAAAGTCGGTATGATACAGATTCAGCAGGCCGATAACGCGACGGGTCTGCAGCCGGTAACCGATTTCATATACCCAGTCGGTTTCAGGGCGAAGGTTTTTCTTGAGTGCATTGAAATCGGACTGTGTTTTAGCGCCCCACGGCGAGAACATGTTATAGCCCCCTTCCGGATAGGCCTGCATGTTCTTGGATATATCGAAATAGAATTCATTATGGGGTGCGAAACGCCAGTTGCCGCTGAACTGTGGCAGGGCGGCGGCTTCTGCCGTAAGTGAACCGGCCGGAATCTGCGTGCTGTTCGTGTAACGTATGTCGTTATGGGTCACGCGGTCGCTTGCATTGACGACCATGGTGCGGAAACCTGCATGCAGGGTCAGGTTAGGTAGGATTTTATAGGTATCCTGCAGGTGAAAGACATAGGTATTCGTGTTGAATGCCTCGCCATATCCGATCATGAACGGCTCACCCTTGTGGGCGACTTCGTTATAAGGCGTACCATTGGCGGAATTGGGTTCGTTGAAGTAATCCATTTCCGGGTTGTAGGTGGAGTTCTCGTACCAGAAGCCCGCATCAAAGGTATGATGCCGAAAATGGTAGATAAGGTCGGTCTGGAACCCCAGCCTGCGTGAACTCATGGCCTGGTCCTGTGCCGCCAGCGGTGCGCCGCTGGGTGAGCTGACATAGGGCGAGGTCCACCACGCATCATAACGCTTGCCAACACCGTAGAAGGTGGTCTTGGATTCCAGGTTCGTAGTGAGCTTGCTGTCCAGGCTCATGCCGCCCACGTAATAGGAACTGGTTTCGATGCCGCGGTAATAGGCCGCATTCTTCGGATCAGACAGGCCCTGATATTTGGAGGGATAGTTACCGTTGGCGGCATTCAGTGCTGCGCCGTAGTTCGGATAGTAATAATCTGAATCGTATCCAACCTTGTTCAGCATTTCGAGTGAATTGTCCAGATAGGAAGCCGCGGCCTCGCTGGACCAGTCGAAATAGGCCTTGAAGGTTGTGTGGTCGTTGATCGGCTGTACCAACTTGGTATTCACCATCTGCTGAAACTGTGAATCCCCACCCAGCCATTTATCCTCGGCGCGACGGTCATAGGACATGTAGAACTTCGTCCCGCTTTTATTCAGCTTGCCGCTGTCAAACCGTGCGAAAGTACGGAATGCATTATAGCTGCCGAATGTCTGCGAAACCTTGCCCCCCATCTTGTCGCTTGGGTCGTCGCTGTAAAAACGTACAGTGCCCCCAAGGTTGCTGGTGGACGGGGTATCAAGCCCACCGGCGCCTTGTGACACGTCCGTATGGGAAATGTTTTCGTTGCTGATGACGCGGTTGACGGGCACGCCATCATGGGATTCATATCCTTGGCCGCCCAGAGCTATACCATCGACGGTAAAACCAAGCTGGTCGCTGGTAAAACCATGCATGTAGAAGCTTTGTGACCACAGGTCGATGCCCAGCGGATCGGATGAACTGAACTGTACGCCAGGCATATTCCCCACGGCTTTGAGTGGCGTGGTGCCTGGCACAAGATATTGCAGGTCACGGCGGGAGAGCGACTGCATCTGGCGGGTCGAACCTGATCCCACAACGCTGATCTTTTCCGGTGCCGCCGTGGCATTGGCACCTGCATGAATGACCCTGTGTGTGGCAGTGTTTTTCGGGGCGGTATGTTCTTCCGCCTTCTTGTACGGGGCGGATGCGGCATGCGCGAAGTGCTGGGTGGACAGGGCCAGCATGATGATCGGGGACAAGGGCAGGTACAGATATTTCACATGCTTCCAGATCATGCATGTATTCCTTTCATATCAGGGAGAGGCGGGTAGGCAGGCGGCGTTTTTGCCCAAGCATCTGTTTTTGAAATCTGTTCTCTGGTCGTGAAGGTCGGTGCATCCTCGGCACGGATTGAAACCCCTTCTGCTTGGCAGGATACAGCCGATTCCGGCATTAACGTTGTATACGCTACTTTATGCAGGCGCCCCTTTGGAATTGTTTTTTATTCGTTATGAATTTAAATAGGACGAATTGTGTCTTTTTAGACACAGCCTTATTCAGGCTCGATATGATTCCTGTCTCTATCAAAGGTGGATGAGGCTTTTTCCTGGATATGGAAAAATAAGAATAATTTTGTTTATAAACAAAGTCTTATTAAAAATAAGGACGCAGTTTATGGATCTGGGGAAACGATTTTTTTCAGCGTAACCTTGGCCGATACCGTTTTTCCAAGGAGGGAGTTTCCCTGGTTTTCGGGCGTTTTCCGGAAGAGAATCTCAATAACGTTATTCAGGGATAATAAATCTTGATCCGGGCATATGTAGTGTATACGTTATATGTCATGAATTAACGCCTGGCGGCCGTGCGTGCCCGCCAGATCAAGTTGAAAGCAGGATGAATGGAACGCTCTCTTCGTATTGGCGTTGTTGGCGCTGGACTGGGCGGTACGACCGCGGCGGGCCTGTTGCAGCGCGCGGGTTTCAGTGTGGTGCTGTATGATCAGATGCCCGCTTTTTCCCGGCTGGGCGCTGGCATACAGCTTGGTCCCAATGTCATGAAAATCATGCGCCGTCTTGGCATTGAAGAGAGTATGGCCGCAGTCGCGAACGAACCACAATACTGGTGCAGCCGTAATGCGACGGATGGTGCTTATCTGTCGCGTATTCCGCTTAATGCCGACCGTGCGCGTTATCAGGCGCCGTATATTACCATTCACCGTGGTGAAGCCCACCAGATCATGCTGGGTGCGGTGGATGCCGCCAATGTGCAGTTTGGCAAATGCCTTGCCGACCTGCATGTACATGACAGGGGGGTGCGTCTATCGTTCATGGATGGTACATCCGATGACGTGGATATCCTGATTGGTGCCGATGGCCTCAATTCATGTGTGCGGGCAAAGCTGCTTGGCCCGGAAGACCCGCTTTTTACTGGCTGGATTGGTCATCGCGGTATGATAAAGGCCAGCAAACTGGCCGGTCTGGATGTGGGTGAATGCGTGAAATGGTGGTCGTCTGACCGGCATATGATGACGTACTTCCTTGACCACAAAAAGGAAGAATTCTATTTCGTCACGGGTGAACCTGCCGAAAGCTGGCCGCTTGGGGTTTCATGGGTGCCAAGCACGCATGCGGAAATGCACAAATCCTTCGCTGGTTACGATCCGCTGGTTCGGGCCTATATTGATGCGGCCGAAAACATTACCAAATGGCCGCTCTATACCCGCAGGCCGCTGCCTGTCTGGCACCGTGGTCGTGTGGTCCTGCTTGGTGACGCCTGTCACCCGATGAAGCCGCATATGGCACAGGGTGCTGCCATGGCGATCGAGGATGCGGCCATGTTGGTGCGCTGCATGTCCGAAATCGAAACGAACGATCCCAATACCTGTTTCGAGGCCTATCGTCACCATCGCATGGGGCGTGCCTCCCGCGTGCAGGAAGTATCGAACGCCAATACATGGCTACGCACGAATGAAGATCCATCATGGGTCTACGGTTATGACGTCTACGGGATCGACCTGCACGCATAAACCGTTCTCGCGTGTGGTCATGGGGAACATGGCCACACGGATGTTCCGACTGGTGTTCCGGCCCACCCGCAGGCCCTTATTTATGGAGCAGGTCCGATGCCCTCAATCAGCGATGCAGAACTCATTCAGGCATGGACGCAGGTGCTTGACCTGTCCGACATGACCACAGGACAGAGCGTTACGGTCCTGACTTCATCCGAGACCAATCGCCAGACCATGCGCTGTGCCATCATCGCGGCGGGGCTGAAGGGGCTTGTGGTCAACCGGCTTGACCTGCAGCCCACCAATGGCGGCCTGTCGCTTTCACGTGATCCGCTGGCCTATGTCGGGACCACGCCGCTTACGGGGAACCGTGCGGCCATGGCGATCCTGAAGGAAAGCGATCTGGTCCTCGATCTCATGACATTGCTCTTTTCGCCCGAACAGCATGAGATCCTGGCATCGGGCGGTCGTATCCTGCTGGCGGTGGAACCGCCCGAGGTACTGGTGCGGCTGCTGCCTACGCTGCAGGACCGTGAGCGCGTGCTGGCGGCCTCTGTCGTGCTGCGTGCGGCGCGCACCATGCATGTCGTGTCCGATGCGGGCACGGATATGGAGTGTGCATTGGGTGATTTCCCCATTCTGGAGGAATATGGTTTCTGTGACCGCCCCGGCCGGTGGGACCACTGGCCCAGCGGCTTTTTGGCCACATGGTCGAACGAAGGATCCGCCAACGGTGTGATCGTGCTGGATCGTGGCGATATCCTGTTGCCCCATAAATCCTATATACGCGATCCGATCACCTGTACCATCCGCAACGGGTACGTGACCGATATTTCCGGTGGGCTGGATGCGGACCTACTGAAATCTTACATGGATTCCTTCCGCGATCCTGAAGCCTATGCCCTGTCGCATGTCGGGTGGGGGTTGCAGGATCGCGCGCACTGGTCGGTCATGGGGTTCTATGATTCTGAAAATACGATCGGCATGGATCCGCGCGCCGTGGCTGGAAACTTTCTGTGGTCCACCGGTCCGAATAATGAGGCCGGGGGTACGCGCGATACGGCATGCCATATCGATATCCCCATGCGCAACTGCACAGTCATGCTTGATGGCAGGCCCGTAGTGGAAAAGGGACGCGTAATCTAATATCATTTCTTATAAGTTATGATATGATCTGAAATACGAAAAGGATAGACAATGCCGCCTATCGAGACATCCGCCCCCGAACAGGACAGCGCGCTGTACCACCGCCAGGGTTTTGGTCGGTCGCTTGGTCTTGTTGGCAAGGTTGGCCTGCTTATTGTCGATTTTGTAAATGGCTTTGCCGATCCGCAACAGTTCGGTGGGGGCAATATTCCCCCTGCAATCGCGCGTACCACTACATTGCTTGCGACGGCGCGAAAGCTGGGCTGGCCTGTTGCACATACGCGCATCGTCTTTGCTGATGATGGCGCGGATGCCAATATCTTTTCTGAAAAAGTGCCCAGTATGCTGGGTTTGACCGAGCATAATCCCGCAAGTGCCATCGTGCCCGAACTGGCGCCCGATCCGGGGGAATATGTGGTGCGTAAGACCGTCCCTTCCGCCTTTGCCGGCACACCGTTGGCAAGCTGGTATGCAGCGCAGGGGGTGCAGACCGTGGTGGTTGCAGGTTGCGTAACCAGTGGCTGCGTGCGGGCCAGCGTGCTTGATGCCATGCAGCTTGGCTTTCGCCCGGTTGTGATTGCTGATTGCGTGGGCGATCGCGCCATCGGCCCGCATGAAGCCAACCTGTTCGACATGAGCCAGAAATGCGGCGATGTGATTACGCTTGATGCACTGCTTGAACAGCTTCCCCCTGCAACACTGGAGGCATGCTGATGCGCGGGACGTCCTACCGGATTGGTCAGATCGTACCCAGTTCGAACCTGACCATGGAAACCGAAATTCCGGCTCTGCTGGCCGCACGGCAGTTGATCCGGCCTGAACGGTTTACCTTCCATTCCGCGCGTATGCGCATGAAGACGGTACGCAAGGAAGAACTGGCGGCCATGGATGCGCAGTCCGACCGCTGCGCGCTGGAACTGAGCGATGCACAGGTTGATGTGCTGGGCTATGCCTGCCTGGTGGCGACCATGTCCATGGGATCGGGCTATCATCGCGTTTCAGAAAAGCGGTTGCACCAATGTACGGTCGATAATGGCGGCCCTGCGCCGGTTGTAACCAGTGCGGGTGCGCTGGTCGATGGGCTGCGGGTACTGGGTGCGCGTCGCATCGTGCTGGTTGCGCCTTACATGAAACCTCTGACGCGGATGGTCATCGACTACCTGACCGACGAGGGGTACGAGATCATCGACCATATTGCCCTGGAAATACCCGATAACCTTGATGTTGCCCGCCATGATCCCGGTCTATTGCCTGGCATCGTGGCAAAGCTGAATTATGCCGATGCCGACGCCATCGTGACCTCGGCCTGCGTTCAGATGCCTTCGCTTTCTGTTGTCCCCATGATCGAGGCGCAGACCGGCAAGCCCGTGCTGAGTGCTGCCATCGCGACCACGCACGCCATGCTGACCCGGCTGGGGCTGGAACGTATTGCCCCGGGCGGTGGTGCGCTGCTGTCCGGTGCATATTGATTATTCGAAACAGGAAACCCGTTATGACCTCATCCCTTCAGTATGGTGCGAATGTCCACGCCAATGGCATCCGCCAGCATTACCTGCGTTATGGGGGCAAGGGCACGCCGCTTGTACTGGTGCCTGGCATCACGAGCCCTGCCATCACATGGGGGTTCGTGGCCGAGGAACTGGCCCGCACACATGATGTCTATGTGCTGGACATACGTGGACGCGGCCTGTCGCAGGGGGGAGAGGACCTTGCCTATGACCTGAATGCCTATGCAGGCGATGTACGGGGCTTCATTGATGCGCTGGGCCTGAAGGACTGCGTGGTGTTAGGCCATTCCATGGGCGCACGCATTGCCATCCGCCTTGGGCGTCAGGATGCATCGGGCATTGCGGCACTTGTTCTGGTTGATCCGCCGGTCAGTGGTCCGGGCCGCAGGCCTTATCCATCCAGCCTGCCCTGGTATGTCGATTCCATCCGCCTTGCGCGTAAGGGCATGGATGCCGAGGCGATGCGCCGTTTTTGCCCAACATGGACTAAGGAACAGCTCCAACTGCGTGCAGAATGGCTGCATACCTGCGACGAACTGGCCACCCGCATTACCTATGAAGGTTTCCATACCGAGGATATCCATCAGGATCTTCCCCACCTTACGGTGCCGACCTGTCTCATGATCGCGACGCGCGGCAATGTCATCCTGCCCGAGGATGAAGCAGAGATTGCGGGCCTGCTGCCTTCCATCACCATGGATCGGGTGCCTGATGCGGGCCACATGATCCCATGGGACAACCTCGCTGGTTTCATGGCGTCGTTCAAGGGCTTCAATCTGCCCTGAACCATGATCTCATTCGCCCCGTATCGGGGCGGGTGGCCGGGGAATGAGTGCCGGACATAGCGGCGATCAAAAGAACGTACTGGGCCTGAGCAGGGTATTTTGATGAATGCACCCCCTTCGACGACTGACGCGCCTCGTGTGGATAACGCTCTCGCTTCCTTGTGCGGCCGCGTGGCATGGCGATTGCTGCCGTTGCTGTTCCTCGGGTTTCTGGCATCCTACCTGGACCGGGTGAACGTAGGCTTCGCCAAATTGCGGATGCTGTCCGATCTGTCCATGAGCGAGGCCAGCTACGGGATGGGGGCAGGCCTGTTCTTCCTTGGCTATATCGTCTGTGAAATGCCCAGTAATGCCCTGATGGTGCGCGTTGGTGCGCGGCGGTGGCTGGCGCGTATCCTGATTACATGGGGGCTGTGTTCCGGGGCGATGGCGTTTGTCCGTTCCCCGGCCGAATTCTATGCCCTGCGCCTGCTGCTGGGCATTGCCGAGGCCGGTTTCATGCCCGGTGTGCTGTTCTATCTCTCGCAATGGTTTCCACCCGAATACCGTGCGCGTGTTACTGCACGGTTCATGATCGGCATTCCGCTGGCCAGTGTCCTGGGCGGCCCGTTATCGGGCATGATCCTGGACATGATGGCAGGATATGGCGGGATTACCGGCTGGCGCTGGCTGTTTTTTATGGAGGCGGTTCCCCCCGTTCTGATCGGGATCGCCGTTTTCCTATATCTGCCCGACAGTATCGCCCAGGCACGTTTCCTGACGCCTGAGCAGAAAGTCCTGCTGTCGGTACGCTGCGTGCCCGTCGATCATACCCATTCCCTGCGTGCCATGGTGGATGCTTTGCGTAACAGACGCATATGGCTGCTGGGTCTGGCAGATGGTGCGCTGCTACTTGGGCTGTATACCATTGCCTTCTGGCTGCCATCCTTTTTACGGGAGGCCGGTGTGGTATCTGCGCTGCAGGTGGGGCTGCTTACGGCCATCCCCAACATTGCCGCCGCCATCGCCATGATCGTCAATGGGTGGCATTCGGACCGCAAGGGGGAGCGCAAGCGCCATATTATCGTGCCCGTCCTGATCGGGGCGGCAGCCCTTGCCCTGCTGCCTCTGGCGCAGGGGAGCGTGATGGCGGCGATCATGCTGATTACGCTTGCCAACATGGGTATCCTCGGCGCGCTGCCGCCATTCTGGACCTTACCCTCGCTCCTCCTGCCAGAGGCGGCGACGGTTGCAGCCGGGCTTGCGCTTGTCGGGGCGATCAGCAATCTTGCGGGCTTCATGGCAACTGACCTGATCGGTTGGGCACGCAGCATCATGCCGGGTTCATGGGGTATCTTCGTCGTCTTTGGCGGGTGTGTCGCCGTGGGGGCCGGACTGGTCGCGACCATTCCAGCACGGTTGATCAATGTTGCCCGTACTGCCCCGACGGAACACAATAGCTGATGGTGTTGCGTCAATGGATCGCGCGCCATGCATGCAACGGGCAGGACTGCATATGACCGAGACAGACGACACGACATACACCACCTATGACCTGCATGAGCAGATCGGCCATCTTCTGCGCCGGGCGTACCAACGTCATACTTCCCTGTTCCAGACCGTCATTCCCGATGATCACCTGACGTCCGTCCAGTTTGCGGTCCTTGCAACCGTATTCAGGGAAAAGGAAGGCTCGCTCATTCATATCGGCCGGATTACGGCCATAGACCATGCCACCCTGCGTGGCATCTGTTCACGCCTGAAGCAGCGTGGCCTGATCAATATACGCGGGAACCCCGACGACAGACGCGAACGCCTGTTGTCGCTGAGTGAGGAGGGCATGGAAATGGTCCGTACCTATCTGCCTCAGGCCGCCCGTGTCTCCGAACTCACGCTTGAACCGCTTGATGCGTGCGAACGGATCGCGGCATTGCATGTGCTGCGCAAACTCGCGGAATAATACGATCATGATCGGGCGGCCGTATGGCCCCTGGATTACCATATATCGAGCAAGTGGGAGAGCTACATGCATGATGGGGTCGGCGCACCCGATACGCATCTGACCAATGCGGATCTTGCCCCTACCGGCACGCGGACATGGGGCTGGTTTGATTATGTCTCGTTATGGATGTCAAACATCCATAGCGTCGGGGGATATGTCACGATGGGTAGCCTGTTTGCCATGGGGTTGCCTGTGGTGGATGTATTCATCGCGCTGATCGCCGCGATCATTATTGTTCAGGTCCTGTGTAATCTTGTCGCGCGCCCCAGCCAGATATCGGGCGCGCCCTATCCCGTCATGGCGCGCATGGCGTTTGGTGTGCATGGCGCACTTGTCCCTGCTTTCATACGCGGAATCATTTCAGTCGCCTGGTACGGCATACAGACATGGCTGGCCTCGAACGCGGTTGTTGTCCTGCTTTTACACCAGTGGCCGGGCCTGATGTTCTGGGCGCACGCCGACAGCCACGGTTTTGCCGGACTGTCGGCATTGGGATGGGGGGCGTTTATCATTCTGTGGATTGTACAGGCGTTGGTATTCTGGCGGGGGATGGATGTAATCCGCCATTTCGTCGATTGGGCCGGACCTGTCATCTATATCGTGATGATCGGGCTGGATATATGGCTGCTGTGGCATGCGGGATGGCGTAATTTTTCATTCGATATCCCCGGTGTTACCCATCATGCGATTTCGGCGCGGATCATGGGAATGATTAATGCCATTGCCCTTGTGGTGTCCTACTTTGCCCCCATTGCGCTCAATTTTGGTGATTTTTCACGATATGGCATCTCAATGTCAGCTATCAGGCGCGGTAATTTCTGGGGTTTGCCTGTCAATTTCATGGGGTTTTCACTTCTTACGCTTGTCACCATTGTGCTGACACAGCCTGTCTTTGGCCGCATCATCCTTGATCCGGTTGAAACCGTGGCCCAGATTGACAGTCCGGTTGCCGTTGTGGTGGGCGTGCTCACCTTTGTCATGGCGACGGCAGGGATCAATATTGCTGCTAATTTTGTCTCGGCTGCGTTTGACTTCTCAAATCTTGCGCCCCATCGAATTTCATGGCGCTGTGGGGGCATGATGGCGGCGGCCGGGGCTGTCGTCATGACGCCGTGGAATCTTTATGCGCGCCCTGAACTTATCCACCTCACACTGGATGTGCTGGCTACTTTCATCGGGCCACTGATTGCCATTTTATTGACTGATTATTATATCGTGCGTCGCAGCGTGATGGATGTGAATGCCCTTTATCGTCGTCAGAGCAACCTGCCGTACTGGTACCATAACGGCATCAACCCGGTAGCCATTCTGGTTATGGTGGTCGCGGTTATTGCAGGCAGTGCAGTTGTCTTCATGCCTGCACTAAAGCCCATCCATAATATGTCCCTGTTTATCGGTGGGGGGATCGCTGCCATATTGTATGGACTGCTCATGCGCCGGTAGTCAGGCTACCTTATTATAGACCGTGCTTTTGAATATAATAATGCAAGTAAAGCATGTAAGGGTCCTGAAGTAAAAATCGATATGATGAGTTTTCAAGAGGGCTGAAGCGTGTTTCACATGCAGGCTGCAAGCGGGGATTGCCCAGTGCAAAAACAATCAATGCGTTATGGCTGGAGAACTAGGATAGTAATCTATGCAGAAAATTGGCTATGAACTACCTCGATACTGATGAACTCACGATTATCTCCATGCTGTAAATTGCGTATTGGGAGTGATGGAGAGGGGGGCTGGTATCTGTATGCGTCTTTATTTTTAAATAAACGGAAATATTTTATATAATATGAATGCGTATAACGTAAATCATCATGGGTGTAAGCAAATTCCTAATCGTGAACGCAGTTCATCGCGTGGGGTATTTTTATTTCTATTTACTTCTTTTTCATTAATAAACCCATCCTTGTTTGGCATTTTTATAGAATGAATAGTTTTTTCATTGAGGGAAAATTCCTGCGGAATAATATGATTCATATAAAACAGATAAGATACAACAGAATATAAATCATCGGTGTTTAAAGATTGAGGCGCATTCAAAGGCATTGCACGTCTGACATAATCAAGAACACTTTCTGGATATGGCCAGAAACTTCCAACTGTCCGTAGTGGCGTTGTTGTCGCAAGACTGCCTATACCACCGCTTAGCGCAGGATATATACCCATCATTCCTTCACCGGTTTCCCCATGACATGCAGCACATTTTTCAAGATATATCTTTTTTCCCATTAATGGCGTGCCACTTCCCGAAGGAAGTGGAGAGTTTTTGGAAATATCTATGTTCCATCGTGAAATATCATTTTCAGATATTGATGTTCCTGGGCATTGGGCGGCCAGGCATGGTTCGCTAAAAATAAAAATAGCAATAAAAAATGCATAAATATTATATGAATACATTTGACACATCGCCCGATTCAGAAACCAACCAAGATTGAATGCCATTGTTATGGTAATATAAATTATCCCCATAGCGTGCTCGCAAAACCTGACGGGTTTCCTGGACATTGCCAGCTTCATCGTAAGCCTTGCTTTGTAGGATTGTTTTTTGTCCATTCCATACCCAAGGAAGAGTAAAGCGTGTCAAGCATTTATCTAATACCAATCCATCAAGACGGGCAGGTGTCCATTGTTTTCCACCATCTGTTGAAACATGGACTTTTGTGATTTTTCCATGTCCACTCCATGCCAGACCATTGATTTCCTGCAAGCCTGGAGAGGAAAGCTTCATGCCACCAGAAGGGCGAACAATGACAGATTTGACACCCATCGTAAAACTGAACTGCCGTGCTTTTCCATCAGGTAGCAGATCAGTATATTTAGATGTCTCCTCACGCGTATAGAATGGATACTGGCCCAGCTTTAAACGCCGGAGCCATTTTATGTTCATGTTACCTTCGTATCCGGGGCAGATCAGCCGTAACGGGTATCCTTGCTCTGGACGAAGTGCTTCGCCATTTTGGGCATACGCAACAATGACGTCATCTAGCCCTTTGGCCAGGGGGATACTGCGTGACATGGCTGCTCCATCAGCGCCTTCCGCAAGAATCCATCGTGCATCTGCTTTTATGCCAGTTTCAGCCAGAATGTAGGGCAAAGGAACGCCAGTCCATTCAGAACATGAGAGCAGTCCGTGAGTACTTTGCACGTCCGTTCTGGTCGCTTTTGTCCATTCGGTGCCTGTGTTGCCCGAACATTCGATAAAGCAAAGGCGCGAAACAGAGGGAAGACGGTGCAAATCATCCAGAGAAAAACGCATTGGTTGATCGACAAGACCATGGACGATCAGAGCATGCTGTGCCGGATCAATATCCGGCACCCCGGCATGATGCCGTTCAAAATGTAATCCGCCCGGTGTTATTATGCCATGCAAAGAGGCCAATGGGGTCAGGGTTGATCCTTGACCTCCACGCATCTTGGTAAATGTTCGTCTAACAACATCTTTTTCAAAAGATGACGGTTTTCCATACGGTTTTTTTAAAATTGGTGCGCCTGGCTCCCTGGTCCAGGACGGTATATCGAGGTCAGCAGCTTCCGACGTTTTGTTTTTTTGAAACAGTGTTGAAAACAGAACTGTTCTGGTCAGAAGTTTTCTACGATTCAGTGTCATTTACCGTACCTTGTGTCCCGGAGGGGCGGCATCCTGTTATCATTATGTCATATAAAAAATAATGATAATAAAACTGGTGCTGGAACTAGAAACCCATATGCATTGTGGCACCAAAATAACGTGGTCCTTGTTGGGTCAGGTCAACAGATTCCGGGGAACTTGCACTGCCGGGGCTGTATCCTGTCCATGGACGGGCATCCAACAGGTTTTTGGCCCATAATGTCACACTGAAATTCTGATCTGCCGTACGTAAACCGATACCAGCATTCAGGATGGAATAAGAACGTTGGTAAAACTGATGTGCTGCAAGAGGGTCTGTCAGGCGATTTCTGCTCCACCATGCTTCATTGATATATCCAAAAGCCGTAAACGCACGTTGCAGCCATGCGGCACGGTGTTGACGGGATTTCAGAAAATTACTGAAAATCGCACCTACGGGGTGCTCGTAATTTGCACCGATATTAAAGGTAAAGCTTGGTATGCCAGGCAGGCTTTGACCGGATTCATCAACCGTTGATGATCCTCCTGAATAAGCATAGCTTGTTGGTGCAGGGGCACCATTATATTTTACATATCGAACCTGTTGCCATGCCCCACTGGCATGAATATTAAGGCCAGGAATAAAATCAGGTGTCAGGCTTTCAGACAATTCAACACCATATAGTCTGGCATGGGGTGCATTCCCCATATAACTGACATTAGCGAGATCCCCATTAGAGAGATAGTAATTGTAAACGCGATTTGTTTGGTAATTATATAAATCATTCCAGTAAAAATTCGCGTTGGAAACAAGCTGTCCATTAAACGACATCGTTTTTACGCCACCTTCATAATCCCATGATGTCGTGGGTTTTGAAAAATATGGTGACCATCCATAAAATGTATACTGTTTCGTTGTGGAGTTATATTCATTTATCGGAACGGAATTTCCGTTTGCGGAAACGGTTTTGTCACCATGACCAATAAGGATATAGAACATAGTGTTCTTGTTCAATTGATATTTGGGATTGATGATTGCTGTTACGCCATCATGGTCATTACGCTGTAACCCGGTGCGTGCGTCACCACCGGCCCCCGCGGCCATAAGCGCCTGACGCTGCTGATCATAGGAATATGCCGTACCAGGGACATATCCAACCTCGAATTTATTATTGAATTTCTGGATATCGTAACTGTTTCGCAGGCCAAGTGTCAGAGAGAATTTATTATTAACATGTATGACTGTCTGCGCGAAAATCGCCGCCTGGATATTGGTATTATAGTTTTTTTCCCATTGCGTCAGCCCGGTCACAGCAGCGGGGCGGGAATACCAGGCTGCCGCATCGGTACCAAACGCGGTATGATGCATCCTGTTCCACGCCGAATTATCAACGCCATACAGTCCGACAGTCCATGCAATTTTATCTTCCTGAGGAGAAGCCAAGCGAATTTCCTGTGATCCCTGGACACCATAATCATCCATTTCACCGCCAGTACCAATCCATACATTCTGGTTATCTGTCGTTCCGCTATTTACCCCAGAAAAAAGCCCCACGGCACTGATTGAAGTTAGCGTATTTCTTCCAATATGATAATTAAGTTCATTTGATGCCGTATACACATTGCTTCGCTCCTTCCCTGGATCAGCAAGGGCCGGACGATAAGGATTATATGTCAGTACGGATTTATTTAAACGCGATGCTAATGTCGCGGCATAGCTTCCGGCATATCGCCCATTCCCGTAAACCAGTACCGAATCCCCGATTGGGGCACTTGCACCACCGGTGCCTGCTGATTCACCATACTGACTATATTCACTGGAGCCATTATAAGAAAAAATAAAGCGATCGGTATAATTTTCCTCCGTCGCCAAGAGCTGCGCGCGAACACCGCCACGATTTATGTTCTGGTAACGTTTTCCGTTCAGGATATCATGAATCCAGCCATTGGCATTATCATAGTATCCAGTAATACGATATGCCAAATGGCCACGTACAATGGAACCTGTACTATCAAGCTTTTCAATGGTATGGCCGTAATTTCCAACCGTCTGTTCATATTGTGTACTACGTTTGAAGGAAGGTAATGCCGTCATGATGGAAATGACGCCAACATCAGAATTATGCCCACCTGCTGTTCCACCCGGACCATAACCGATTTCAAATGAGCTGATATTACTCCAGTCTCCGGCCTGATAATCGGGTTGTAACCAGGTTACGTTATCAACAGAAAATGCTGTTTCTGAGAGATATCCAATCCCGGCAGAGCCGGATAATGGTTGTCCCAGGCCACGGATCGACATGCGCGAATAATGTGGTGTTGTTGTATTGGGGCGGAATCCTGGAACCTTGTATGAATAATCATTCAAAGTTGTAAATTGCTGTTCTTGGGCCTCTTTCCCTGTTACAACATCACCAAAACGCGATGTCTTTATCATGACTTCATGCATTTTGCGATCTCCTGCACTCATTGCAGAAGTCACATGAATATTTTCCGTTGCGCTTCCCATATTGCCATTATCATCATCCATGTCGTGATTATGATGGCCCGATTTGGCATTATGTCCTGTCATATGGGCATGTGAATCATCATGATGCTTTTTCGATGATGCATGATGCATACCAGATGACATCTGCATATCTTTTGCAGATGCCTTGCCTGTATACCCAAGACTACTTCCCAATGGCAGTGTTACCAGCACAGCAGGTAACGATCGCTTTAATAGCGCGTGCTTACTCCAATCAAGTTTGATCAACATACTAAAACTGCTCCAGAGTGTCGCCTAACCGATGGCGCATTTTCAATGAATTAGAAGGCGCCAGATGTGTGAGAAACGGTGTTCTGGTCAGCAACAGGGACAGGAATGCATTTTCATTACTTTCGATGTATCTCCGTGATGCCTCCCGGTTTGATCTGGGCAGCATTGCGGACAATTTCACTTATAAACTACGTTATTAATAATATCTGCAATGAATTTTGTATATCAACAAATCATATTAAACAAGTGTGAAATGTATAGTATGTAAAAAGTGCCGTATATCACGAATAAAATTAGTAATATACGGTGCCATTCGTACCCGTGCCTTGATTTTCAATGGAAGGAATTTGTGATGACGACCCATATGACCCATGCCTCCGGGATCGAGACACAAGCTGCTGGCGACGTTCGGCTTACTACGTTGCTATTGGCACGTTATGGCGCTACGGCGCCGAATCTGGACGTATGGAATGAAACACTTAAAACAGTGCTGGGGCATCGTTCTGTCCGTCATTATCGCCCAGATTCTTTACCGGAAGGTACAATATGGTTGCTGGTAGCCGCAGGACAATCCGCTGCAAGTTCTTCCAATCTTCAGGTATGGAGTGTCATAGCTGTCGAGGATTCCAACCGTAAGGCACGTTTGGCCGCATTGGCGGGGGAGCAGGCACAGATTACCCAGGCCCCGCTGTTTCTGGTTTGGCTGGTGGATCTTCATCGTCTGGAAACGATTGGCCGTCTTGAAGATTCGCCATCCGAAGGATTGCAATATCTGGAAAGTTTTCTGCTTGGGGCCGTGGATGCAACGCTTGCCGCGCAGAATGCCGTCATTGCGCTGGAGTCCATTGGTCTGGGGGCGGTGTATATCGGTGCAATCCGCAATAATCCGGAAAAGGTAGCAGAGGAACTTGCCTTGCCCCCGCATGTCTTTCCCCTGTTCGGACTGACTGTTGGTTATCCAGACCCGACGATACGCACTGCAGTAAAACCGCGTCTGTCACAAGAAGCCGTTCTGTTTCGCGAAACTTATGCACTGTCTGAAATTACAGAAACTACCGCTTTCAACGATTACAATCTGCGCTTGAAACATTTCCAGACGAAACAGCATATGCCGCAGCGGAACTGGACAGAAACTGTGGCGCGGCGTCTGCATGATGCGGCGTCCTTACATGGTCGCGATCATCTGGCAGCAGCACTGCGCGATATGGGGTTTGGGTTGAAGTGATAGGCTTTCCCACATCTTCCGGGATTCGAACGGATAGGTTCGGATCCACGGAAGGATGTTGTCATGGTTGCAAGAAATCGGATCATTCCCGCAGCAGGGGAAGGAGTTCACGTCCCTGGCGGCCAATTTCCGTAAGATACGGGCTGTCTGACAGGATGAAGTGTGAAATGCCCAATGCAGCATATTTTTTTAATGAGCGGGCAACGTCTGCCGCTGAACCGACCAGCCATGTCGTGCCGGCACCACCGCCGCCATACCGGCCTGGCGTGGTATAAAGATTGTCGTCCAGAACATCTCCCCGGGCCTGCAGATCAAGTAACCGCTGCTGTCCGACGGCTGGTGCGCCACGATGGTCCTGCCAGCCCTGTCCTTGAATGCGGGCCATTTCCCGGACTTTCGCTTCGGCGTCCCTCCATGCTTCTTCGGTCGTGTCGCGGATCAGGGTAGTAATGCGTAATCCGAATTCCAAAGGGGGAAGATTGCGATCAAGAGATGTGGCAAGTGATTTCAGGCGTGCAATGCGCGCTGCTATATCCTCCAATGGTTCGCCCCAGAATAATTGTACGTCCGCCTCGGTCACGGACACTTTTTCTGCTGCTGCCGAAGCTCCACCGAAATAGAGTTTGGGATGACGACGTCCGTTGCGTTCAATAATTTTGGGGTTCACTGTGGAATTAACAAGGTGAAAATGCTGCCCTTCGAACGTGACATTTTCTTCGGTCCACAGACGACGGAGGACATGCATGAATTCGCGGGTGCGGTCATAGCGTTTGTCAGGTGTCTCTTCGGTGTCGCCATAGGCGGCCAGGTTGTCCTTGCCCGAAACGATATTGATCCGTAAGCGCCCGGCTGTCAGATGATCCAGTGTCGCTGCGGCAGAAGCAAGATGTGCTGGCTGCCAGTAGCCGGGGCGGATGGCGACCAATGGTTCGAATGTGGATGTGCGGGCGGCCAGGGCTGTTGCCAGTGTAAATGTATCTGGTCGTCCCCATCCTGTACCGATCAGGGCGCCTGTCCATCCATGGGCCTCAATCGCATGGGCATGCTTGGTCAAGGTATCAAGGCTGTTGTGATTGTCCTGTGTCGGGTCCCCACGATGGCCCGGCGCGATCTGGTTGGGAATGTACCACAGAAATTCTGTGTTATTGCGTGACATGTCCTTGTTCTCCGATGTTTCGAAGGCGGTTACGGTGCGCGCGGCCGGGAAGGAATCCTATTATATCTATTGAAATAATAGGATTTAAGGCGCGCCACCCTCATGCCGAACGTAAAGGGATGGTGGTGTGATACGATTCAGGCGTTGGTGCATCAAGCATTCGGATATGTCCTTCGCGGATAAAAATTCTGCAGGTAATAATACTGTATTTAATCGCATATTAAGATCCTTCCTCAAGGCATAAATACACCAACAAATTTGAATTGCACAAATTATAACGAACGTGCAAAGTTATATTTATTAATAACTATTATCTTGGTGTGATTGCCGATGACAAAGGGAGACCGCATAGGGGCAGCCGTCGTGGCCATCCTGTTGTTTTTTGCCCTGATCCCACTGGTGCTGCACGGTGTCAGGAGCAATCCTGCCGTTCGTGGCGGGCTGGCGTTATCCGAAGATCTTCCTCAACAGGTGCCCCCAGGTGTAACGCTTGCGATCGGTGATCCCATGACCCAGCAGGTCCTGGCTTATACCGGATGGGAACGCGAACTGCCGTTCACTGTCCGTTGGGCCAATATTACGGGGGGACCTGCAACGACCGAGGCCTTTCATGCGCGTGCCATTGATGTTGGCAGCGGTGCCAATATCCCACCCATCAGGGCGATCTGGGTCGGTATACCGGTTAAGATCATTGCTGTGCGTCTGCGCCAGCAACCGCTTTTACATCCGATTTACGTCTTGGGTGTCGCGCCAAAAGCGGATGTGAAGACGCTGGCGGACCTGCGGGGCAAAAGGATCGCATTCAGCCCAGGGCAGGCCCAGGGAGTGGTTGTGCTGCGTGCCCTGCATGCCGCCGGTTTGACGCCGGCTGATGTGACGTTGGTGGATCTGCCGACGACGCGGATAAATAATTACAACGGCGCCCTGGGGGCGGGAATTGTTGATGTGGCGCCGATTGCCAGCGGGGCGCTGGCGGCACGTTATCTGGCTGAATGGGGCAGTTCGGGTGGAACGGTCATTGATCATGGAGCCTTTCGTGACGATCCTGATGTCCTTTATGTGCGCACTGAGACTTTGCAAAATCCGGCAAAGGCTGCGGCGTTGCAGGCATATGTCCGCATGTGGGCTAGGGTTGCCGCCTGGAGGGATGCGCATCCTGATGAATGGGCAAGGCTGTATTATGTGAAATTCCTTGGATTATCGCCCGACGCCGCCTGGGCTGAGGTGAAGCGTGCTGGACATGCCGATATCCCGCATGACTGGTCGTGGATGGTGGGCTACCAGCAGGAAACGATTGATCTGCTGGCAAAAGAGACCGGCCGCCATTCTTTCGATGCGGAGCATCTGTTCGATCGTCGTTTTGAATCTGTGGCGACCGACGGGTTTGCGAATTATACGGCACCCGCCATGCAGGAAAAAAGCCGTTTGAATCACCAAGAAAATGGAGCCTTGTAATGAATGTAAAATCAACGCTGCCTCCTTTTCTGACGATGTTCTTTGCCTGGTCACAGCCTGATCCCCTACAGGACAAGGCAGCGCAGGACGATAGCAGACATATGAGGATGACCACGCAGCGGCTGTCACCGCCACCAGCCCTGCGTTATGGCTGGCTGGCCGGACCGGTTTTCCTGCTTGCCTATTGGGCGGCGGCATCGGCTTCCGGCCTGATTGACACGCGGATACTGCCTGCACCGTGGGTTGTCGTCAGTACAGGGGTGGATCTGGTGCATGATGGACGTCTGTTGGGTAATCTTCTGATCTCTCTCGTGCGTGCTGTAGAAGGTTTTGTAATCGGGGGGCTTGCCGGAATAGCTCTTGCCTTGCTCTCTGGGCTCAGCAGGGCTGGTGATTATTTTGTCGATGGTATTGCACAGGTCAAACGTGCGGTGCCCGCAGTGGCGTTGATTCCGTTTTTCATTCTCTGGTTCGGTGTGGACGAAGGCATGAAAATCATGGTCATAGCCGTCGGCGCCTTTACACCGGTCTATCTTCATACCCATACGGCACTGCGTGCGATCGATATTCGTTATGTTGAACTGGCAGAAACGCTGCGTATTGGATACTGGAAGTTTGTTTGGCATATCGTTCTGCCTGGCGCCTTACCGGGAATGATGCTGGGGTTGAGGTTTGGTGTCATGGCGGCACTGCTTGGCCTGGTCGTGGTCGAAGAAGTGAATGCCACCAGCGGTATCGGCTATATGATTGATCTTGCACGCACATATGCGCAGTCGGATGTCATGCTGGTTGGTCTGGTAACGTATGTTGTCATTGGCGTTATTGCGGATCAGACATTGCTGAGGGTTGAAAGGAGGGTTCTCTCCTGGCGACGGACCCTTGCGGCATGAGCGTCGTGCGGGTTCGAAATCTCGAACGGCATTTTACGCGTAAAGGGGTGCTGAATGGTGTCGATCTCGATATCGCCAAAGGTGAGTTCGTTGCTTTGCTTGGGCGTAGTGGTTCGGGTAAGTCAACGTTTCTGCGCGCTTTGGCCGGTCTTGATCATGAAGCACGCGGTAGTGGTGTGATTGAAGTTCCAGAAGATCTGGCCGTCGTTTTTCAGGATGCGCGGTTACTGCCGTGGAAGAACATCATGGATAATGTCGTGTTCGGGCTTGATGGTTCTGATGCCACTGCGCGTGCGCAACATGCTTTGGAAGAAGTTGAGCTCAGTGGGCGGAGTACATCATGGCCACATGAATTATCAGGTGGGGAGCAGCAGCGCGTTGCTCTTGCGCGTGCTCTGGTCAGGAAGCCTCGTCTTCTTTTGGCGGATGAGCCGTTCGGTGCCCTTGATGCGTTGACAAAAATCAGGATGCACACGCTGTTGCGCCGCCTGTCGGTCATTCATAGGCCAGCCGTTCTGCTTGTGACCCATGATGTCGAGGAGGCCATTGCTTTGGCGGACAGGGTTATTGTTCTTGATCATGGAAAGGTGATGCATGAGGAAAGAATTGTTCTGCCTGACGATGAGGATGCGCGCGCGATCAGCAGTTTAGAGCTTAGAAAAAAGCTGTTATGTTATCTTGGTGTAAAGCCGCAGTAATAATGCACGTCTTTTACGGTCGTGAAGTGTACAGTCATTCATAATATTACATGTGAAATGGGACAAAGAAGGGAGAAATGTGCGATGTCTCGTTATGACGACATCCGGAAACTGGCGGCTGAGGCACGGTTACGCATCGTGGAGATCAGCCCGGAGGAAGCGCGTGTCAGGATTGCGCAGGGCGTTCTTGTCATTGATGTGCGTGATGAAGAGGAAATCCGGCGTAATCGCCCATTGCCCGGCGCGTTGCAGTTCAGTCGGGGACGGTTGGAATTCCTGATTGGCGATGCCGTCAGCGATCGTCATTCGCCATTGATCCTGTATTGCGCAGGCGGGAACCGTGGTGCGTTGGCCGCGGATAGTCTGCGACGTCTTGGTTACAGCCAGGTCTATAATCTTCGTGGAGGGCTGCATGCCTGGCGTGTCGAAGCTGGGCAAACTTGGATAGAGCCTCTTTTGTCGGAATATTAAAATGATCGGAGCGATGGAAGTATCTGCCGACTTGTAAGAAAGGAAAACTTCCCGTTTCTGGAAATCTGTGTTGAAACCTATGAAAAACGAATAAGGGAAAATGTTGTTGACTAACCATACTTAATTGATGTGTTTTATGTAATATGGGTGAAAGGCAGGCGTTCCGTAGGCCAGATTCGCTTCAACGACCCAGACTTCCTGCAGGACACCGGGCACGATGTCGCCCATTACAGGGATCTTGTGAAAACGGCAGACTATGAAAATTTTTGGCTGATATAGCCGAAAAACCAGTTTTCTACCAATCGGATAGAGTGATTACGCAACATCTTCTCCCCGATTACTGTGCTCGTATGATACGGAGTTTACATCATGTCTCAAACCATTCTTACCGAAGTCCGTGAAGCTTCAAAATCATCTGCTGTGGGTGGAGGGGAGGAGTTGACCGTTATTCCGACCGGTCCTGTTATCGGTGCAGAGGTTCTGGGAATAGACCTGAAAAATCCGCTTGATACTGCCACCATCGCAGGATTGCGGCAGGCGTTGCTGCAGCACAAGGTCCTGTTTTTTCGCAACCAGCCAATCACCGATGCTGAGCAGGTCCGTTTTTCGCGTTATTTCGGTCAGGTGACGCCCGCGCATCCTATCAAGAATGGTCTTGTCGAGCAGCCAGAGGTCATGGAGAACATAAAATCTCTCAAGGCTTTGCGCCAGAACATCCTGAGTGATGTGGAGCAACAGCAGCTTCGTGCAAATAGTCGGCATTTCCGTAGCCGTGGCTGGCATACCGACATCACATTCGTTGCCAACCCGACATCTATTTCTTTCCTTCGTGGGATCGAAATTCCTGAATTTGGGGGGGATACGGCCTGGGTTGACCTGGAGGCTTTATATAATAGTCTGTCGGATACGCTTCGTGGTTTCCTTGACGGTCTGAGCGCGGTGCATGGTCGGGATGATGCCCGGATTGGCTTTCCGTTGCCACCACGTCGGGATGGACGGTACAATGGTGCTTTCCTTGCTGAACATCCTCTTGTGCGTATCCATCCCGAAACGGGACGCAGGTCGCTTTTCCTCAGTCCGGGGTTCATTCGTTATATCCCCGCATTGCGCCAGGGGGAAAGTGATACGCTGTTGTCCTTTCTGATTGAGGAACTTGCTGGACGGATTGATTTGCAGGCGCGATTCCATTGGACGCCGCATTCGCTTGCCGTATGGGATAATCGTGCAACGGCGCATTGGGGACCGGTCGATGATCCCTATTTTTCAAATGAACGTATCGTTCACCGCACCACTGTCGATCCTGATGTCGCGCACGGTCCCGGCGGGTTTCAGTCGCGTCAGATCCTTGGGGAACCGTTTTATGCGCACCACTGAATGTAAAGAGGGACACATTCTGTTCCGTGATGCCGCTTCTCAGTCCGCATGTATGACCATATAATACCAACCAGATCAGGATTGTGGATAATCTTTAGGGAAAGGCATCGAAAATGCTCTCGCAGCGTGCACGTTATGCGCTTAAGGCGCTCTTGAATCTTGCGAGGGCTGATCGACCGTCACAGCAAGTAGGAAATATTTCGGATCAGGAGAATATCCCAAGAAAATTCCTGGAAACCATCATGAGTGACCTGCGTCGCGCCGGACTTGTGACCAGCCAGCGTGGCAGTGGTGGCGGTTACAGGCTGGCGCGTCCGGCTGATCGGATTATGTTTGCGGATATCATTCGCGTTACGGATGGTCCAATTTCGATGCTGCCATGTGTCAGCCGCAATTTCTATGAACAATGCGAGGATTGCAGTAACGAGGAAATTTGTGCCTTGCGCAAAATCTTTGCCGAGGTCCGCACCGCTGTTGCGGATATTCTGGATCATCGTTCCCTGGCCGATGCCCTGTTATTGGAACGCCCTGAAAAAACTGTTCCATCCAAGGCTTCTGTGTAGAATATTAAAATGATAAATTTCAAATTTAATATTTAAAAAATAATCGCCGATAACTCAAACAATTATAAAATTTTTAGAACATTTTTCATAATATCACGAACGGAGATTTTATTTATATATTATAAATGTATTTTAAAATTATTTTCTGAAAATATTCAGTTTTATATGCACCATAAGTATGTTTCTGGCAACTGATATATAAAACTCACGGGATTACGGTATGGGCGAAGCGAAAAAATGCCGACTTCCTGAAATCTAAAGGAGAATATTCGTGGATGACTATCGTTATCTGGGGCACAGCGGATTGAAAATTTCACCGCTGACATTGGGGACAATGATGTTCGGCGGTGTCACGGATGAAGCCGTGTCACGACGTATTATCGAAAGTGCGCGCGATCATGGCATCAATTCCATTGATACGGCCGATGTCTATAATGCTGGTCAGTCGGAGGTTGTCGTCGGTAAGGCGATAAAGGCGCAGAGAGATTATTGGGTCCTTGCGACAAAACTGGCGAACAGGGCGGGGAGTGGTCCTAATCAAGGAGGATTGTCGCGTAAATGGATTATCGAGCAAGTTGATCATAGTCTTCGGCGCCTTGGAACAGATTATATCGACATTCTATATTTCCACCGTGCGATCTTTGGCATGAGGCTGGATGAACCGGTGCGTGCGGTTGGCGACCTGATTCGTCAGGGTAAGATCCGTTATTTCGGAATTTCGAATTTTCGCGGCTGGCGTATCGCGGAAGTCTGTCGCATTGCGGATATGCTGGGGGGTGAGCGTCCGATTGCCAGCCAACCGCTTTATAACATCGTGACACGACAGGCTGAGGTCGAGGAATTGCCTGCGGCGGCTCATTATGGCCTGGGTGTTATTTCCTACAGTCCTCTGGCCAGAGGTGTTTTAACGGGAAAATACCGCACTGATAGCGTTCCGCAGGGAGATAGCCGGGCAGGGCGGGCGGATAAACGTTTGCTGGAAACTGAGTGGCGGCCACACTCCTTCGAAGTGGCGGAGAAAATTCGTTTTTATCTTCAAAAAAGAGGAATTTCGATTGCAGATTTTGCCGTTGCATGGGTGCTGGGTAATCGACTTGTCACATCAACGATCGCGGGGCCACGCACGGAGGAGCAATGGGCAGGATATCTGCAGGGACGGAAGGTCAGTCTGACAAAGGAAGACGAGGAATTCATTGATACTCTGGTGGCCCCAGGTCATGCATCTACCCCCGGTTTCAGTGATCCCGGTCATCCTGTGGAGGGAAGAGTGGTCCGTGCATAAGTGCGTATCAATCGGATGCAACACCCCTTTCGTGTGGGATCTATGACATGAAGCTCCTGACCTGATGACCGACATTGTGCCGGACAGCCTGACTGAACCATGATCGTCTCTGACGCCTTGCAGGGGACAATATGTGTTGCTGCATGCGCGGTCGGGGACGTGATACACGTCCCCGATATAGGGGGTTGATGAATGAACAGGGCCAAATTCTTGCGCTGTGTTATGAACGGGCTGCGCCTGCGCGGTGTCGGGGTAATCTCAAAGTTCCCAGAAACAGCACAATATGAAATATGCAGAGTAAACTAAATGTTTCTGAAAATATCTCTGACACCCCGGTGGTAGATATTCTCCAGTCAAGGAATGTTGCACATAATGTTGTCAGGGTTGGCCCCCCAATCCGCTGCATGATGTTCAGGGCGGTTGTTGCCATGGGAATGTCGGTCCGTCTGACGGCGGCATAACCCGCGCTCATCGTGGGGATTCCAACGGCGCCCATTCCGGCACCGCGCAGGAAAAGGGCGATCACCAGACCACCGATGCCGAGGCCGGTATGGGCAAGGACGGCCAGCAGAGCTGTGCCCGCAATGGCGCATAGGGCACCACAAGAGGTGAGGCGGCGAATGCTGAAACAATCCGTCAGGCGTCCCATCAGGGGATAGGTGCAGAACATCCCCAGGCCCAGCGGCAATATAAACAGTCCCGTACGTTCGGGCGAGACCCCGCAGGCATGGATAAGCCATACCGGCAGGAGCATCTGTCCCGCGAACGAAACACCATTCATCATGAACAATATCGCAGCCGACGTTGAAAAGGTCGCGTTGTTGAACAGGCGCAGGTCAATCAGCGCCAGATCACCTTTCCGTCGTGCAAAGCAGAAATAGGCGATGAAAAGCAGCAATGCCCCACACAGCGCGGTCTGCCCGATACGCAGTCTTGCATGATCCATGCCGTAAAGGAACGCCGTCAGGGCAGGGGCCAGAAGCGCCAGCCCGATAACATCCAGCGGGCGGGGGCGTATCGTATCCTGATCATCAGGTAGAAACAGGATCGCGAGGAGCAGCGCAAGCAGGCCGAATGGTAGATTGAGAAGAAATATCCATCGCCAGGATGCCACCGACAGGATCACTCCCGCCACGACTGGACCAAGAAGGGGCGCCAGAAGGATCGGCATGGTAACAGCGCTGGCGACTCTTGGCATATGTCTGCCCGCCACCCGTGCAACGGTCATTTGTGCCATGGGCGCCAGCAGGCCGCCTGCCATGCCCTGTAGCAGGCGGAAGACGATAAGGGAGGGGGCGGACCACGCCACGGCGCATAGGCCGGAAGTGATCGTAAAGGCTGCGAAACAGAGCAGATACACTGCACGGCTGCCGATCCGGGTGACAAGCCATCCATTCAGCGGGAGCGTCAGTGCAAGGGCCAGCAGATATCCGCTGACCACCCATTGGATGACAGAAAACGGCGCATGCAGCGTCCCCGCAAGATCCGGCAGCGAGACATTCACGATCGTCGCATCAAGCTGTGACATGAACGAGCCGATTGCAGCAACGCTGACAATTTTCCAGATGCCGGCTGGAAGCTGGCCTGTCTCCTGCTGCTGCGCGGGGGCGGTGTCCATATCGGCGTCATGGTTCGATACAGGCATGCCGGATGAGCCCGTCTTCATGCGGCAAGGGTGATGAGATCACTTGTTGTCACCCGCCCGAGCATTGGGAAGATGTTATCACAGGCGAAACGCTGCATGGCTTCGGAAAAGGTTGCTGTCAGGTCTTCGGCAATGACAACGCCATATCCATGTTCATGGGCGGCACGGGCTGTCGATTCAACGCCCATATTCGTCGCGATCCCCCCAATTACAACGGTTTCGATCCCACGCCGCCTGAGCTGCAGATCAAGACCCGTGCCATAAAACGCCCCCCATTGCCGCTTCGTCACCAGAAGGTCCGTGGGTTTTGCCAGCCCTTCGACAAGTTCGGTCCAGTCCGGGGCGAATCCACCTGCCGGAGGTGAGAGGGGACGATCCACCTCTGTGCGCACGGCATCTGCGAAATCCGGTGCGAAGGCGACGTTGACCAGGATTACGAGTGATCCTGCCGCGCGGAAACGGGCGGCAAGTTTTTGGGATCGTTCGACGACCACTTCGCCTGTAAAAGGGACCACGGGACGCCTGACGATGCCTTTTTGCAGGTCGATCAGGATCAGGGCCGTCCGGGATGCCGGGAGAGAAATCATGACCAGTTGTTTCCCGTCTGTGCGCGCTTTACGCGGACTTATTGTCCGACAGTCGCAGGGTGGATAAAAGTTGAGGATTAACTCAAGTATGGACATTATTTGAGGATGGACTCAAATACGTCAAGTGAGAAACGCCAGCCCCTCCAGCCAAGTCGGGCGGCCGGACGTCAACGCGTGGCGGAATTGCTGCAAGCTGCGTCCGATCTCATGGCAGAACGGGGCTATGACGCCACCACCATGGCAGAAATTGCCGCACGCGCCGGGGCGAAGGTCGGCTCGCTCTATCGCTTCTTTCCCAACAAAGAAGCGATAGCCGAAACGCTGTTACAGCAGCAGATTGCCGTTCTGCATGATGAATATGAAGCCTTGGCGGGGCGGGCATCGACGCTTTTGCCCGAAGAACTTGCAGATATCCTGATCGACCTGATGGTGACACGTTATCCCCGTGTCAAATCGCTTCCCGCATTGATGCAGGCACGCACTGACAGCGTGGAAATCCGCAATGTTTCGCGCGCGCAGGCAATACAGGGGATTTCAGCAGCATTGCGGGTCTGTGCGCCAGCATTGGACGAAGTGGTGGCAAAAGATATTGCGGCAGTGGTGCTGAACAACATGAAAGTTATGCTGGGCATGGTCCTCAAGGAGGCCCCGACGACACCAGGCGCCCCCGATGAACTGCGTCGCATGAATCGCCTGTATCTGTGCGCTCGGCTTGATCATTGGCGATGATGAAACGGTTTCTGGCGTGGTGGTGCCCATGATATCGCATGTAAAGTCGGTGCATCATGACAAAAGAACAGATGGCGACGATGGCCCCTTGATGGAAAAGGTTGGGGCATGTGTATGATGGAGGCCCGATAGGCAAAGAGCGGCTGCCTGACCATGCTCAGACGGTTTGAGGTCGCATGTGGGCGATCAGGCAGGCCGCAGATTATAGACAGGCCCGATCGTCCGCGCTTCCGGGGGCATCAGTCCACTGCGATCCTGCATCATGCCGGGTGTAGGTAAATGGGCGGGCAGGACCCGTGGTGCGGCAGGAGGAGGTTCAGGGGATGTTGCTTTCAAGGGTATGCTGCTTTGGGTCCAGCCCGAGAGCCACGCAGAGTGCCGTGACAACCAGATTATGGTCTTCGCGCTGATCCAGCCCTGATACAGTCACGGAACCGATAATGCCGGTTTTGTCCAGTATGATCGGGAACGCCCCACCATACGGAGCATAATCCTGAAGTGACAGGCCATAGCGTTCCGTGAGGGTTGTTCCCTTCGCCTTCAGGTCCAGCCCGATTGCATAGCTGCTTCGCCGATAGCGATCGACCATATTGCTTTTGCGGCGGATCCAGTCGGTATTGTCCGGTGCGGATCCCGGCAGGGCGGCAAAGAACAGGGGGCGATTGAAGGTACGGATATCTATGGCGATCGGTGCCCCGTTCGTCTGTCCCCATTCCCGAAGGAACTGGCCAAGCTGCCACGCATTGGCTTCATCGAATGTTGGAAAAAGAAGTTCGTGTTCCTGCTGCGCGATCATGCGCAGGTCATCTGCTATGGCCATGCGGCGATTTCCTCACTTGTCAGATCCAGCCCGACAGAGGCTTTCGCCCGGGCGGATTGGTTGGCGGCTTCGATAACGGCCATTACGGCCAGTGCCTGGAACGGGGGCACGGGATTCGCCCCGACACCTGTCAGCGCATCCGCAATATGGGCATAATAGCATCGCTGATCCCCCATAAGTGCAGGAATTTCCTGCTCTGATCCATGTTCATCATACATCAGGAGCGGGTCTGGATCATATCCCCAGCCATCATGACCTGGTGCCATGCCTGCAAGAAGCTGGGCTTCCTGGCCATCGGGCTTGCGTTTGAGAATACTGCCTTTTTCACCATGCATGACAAAACGCGGCACGCCGCCGGCAACCAGCATGCTGCAATGCAGGATGACACGATGGTGATCATATTCCAACACGACATGCGCCCAGTCGTCCGACACGGCGCCATTGCGTTGCCTCATAAGGTCGCCATGCACGGCAATGGGCAGGCCAAACAGGCAGAGCGCCTGATCCACCAGATGTGGGCCAAGGTCGAACCACAGGCCGGCGCCCGGCTGATCGCCTTCACGCCAGCGTTTGCGGACCATGGGGCGAAAACGGTCAATGTGGGATTCAAAATGCGTAATCCGACCGATCAGACCGGTTGTGAGCGCGTTTTTCACACTCAGGAAATCACTATCCCAGCGCCGGTTGTGGAAGACCGACAGCAACTTGTCCTGCTGTGCCGCCAGCGCCACCAGATCACGCGCCTGTGCCAGCGTCAGTGTGAAGGGTTTGTCCACGACGACGTTCTTGCCCGCAAGCAGTGCCTGTCGTGCCAAGGGGGCATGGTGCGCGTTCGGGGTTGCGATGATGACAAGGTCAACATCCTTGCATGCGATAAGGGTCGCGGGATCAGCATCAACCGTAACGTCCGGCAGGTCGGCATGCACCTTTGCACTGTCACTGGATGCGACATGGGTGATCCGCATGCGCGGGTCCGCCATCAGCAGAGGTTTGTGAAATGTCTTGCCCGCAAATCCGTAGCCAATCAGGCCAACACGGATGGTGGAAGGAAGCTGGCTCATGATCGGATATATCCCTTCAGGCTGCAATGATGAATCCCTGGCCGTGCCTGCCTTGCCCCGGTTCTGGCCGGGAAGTGCCTGGCGAAAAGCAGCAGACGAATCGTGCCGGGATTGTCATGGGGTACTGATTGTACGTGACCGAATTCGGGATGATCGGCAAGCGGCCATGCGATGGTCTTTGTCTGTCCTGCCGCCAATAATATATACAGCCCGGAGATACCGGCGCCCCATGAGCAATCTGTTCCGCGATGACCTCTCGCAATTTCCGGTAATACAGGGGCGCTGTATTACGATTGACGCCTACAAGCTCGACGGCCTGTCAGTATGTTTTCAAGAGAATGAAAGATTTTTTCATCCATGCATTGCGTGACATTGAAACGCATGAATGAAGAAGCTGACTGACTGACACTAAAGACGTTCCCTGGGGCATGAATGATTTTGTCATTCAAGCTACGTAGGGCGATCTGTGTGGAATCCTGCCCATCGGGCAGTCGGCCCCATAAATAAAAACCGCCCTTTGGTACGACCCAGGGACATATCCCCAGCATTTCCAATTTATGTATTACTGCTTTGCGGGATTTCTCCAGATGTCGTTGAATTTCAAGCATGTGTTTGCGATAGCTCCCCCCTTCCAGTACATCGGAGATTACTTCGGTAATCACGGGACTGGGGCCGCCAAAACTGGTTGCTACTTGCAGGTCAATCAGGCCGTCAATCAGATCCTTGCGTCCAGAGATATAGCCACACCGGACGGAGGCAGAAAGCGTTTTTGAAAAACTTCCAACCCGGATCACATGATCCAGACCATCCATCACCGCCAGTCGGGGGGAGGGTATCGTTTCGAAATCTGCGAAGATATCATCTTCAACAATCAGGAGACCCGCAGAAGAAGCAGTATTTAAAAGGCGAAAGGCAGTCTGGGGTGAAACCATCGCCCCCGTAGGATTGTGCAGCACCGAGTTGGTAAGATAAAGATGCGGTTTTTCATGCAGGACAATCCGTTCGAAAGCTTCGATGTCCGGGCCAGTCGCGGTATATGGAACCCCTATAATCCGGATTTCATGTGCCCGGAGCAAGGCTTGGAAATTGAAGTAACATGGATCATCCACCAGTACCGTATCACCGCGACGCAGCAGCAGGCGGCAGATCAGGTCAACAGCCTGCGTACCCGAACCTGTCAGCAGAACCTGATCGGGGCTGATCTCCAGCCCTTCTTCAGCAAACTGGGCTGTCAGGAAGCGGCGCAGGCGCATTGCGCCCCTGGTACTGCCATATTCTGACAGAATGGCGTTTTCTCTACGTGCCACGGCCCGAAATGCCTTGCGCAGGGCTGCATTGGGCATCCATTCCGTCGGAAGCCAGCCGCATCCCGGCTTTAGAACTGTAGGGTCGGAATCAAGGGACTGGCGCGATACCCAGAACGGGTCGATGGCCCTTGCCGCCGGTGTCGTGGCATCTGCCAGCGCCAGAGGAGGAAGTGCGCGCCCTGTCACATAAAAACCCGATCCCTGACGTGGTGCAATAACTCCCTCGGCAGCAAGCCGATCATAAGCCTGCACGATGGTGGAAGGGGAGGCCTGCATGGTTCTGGCCAACTGTCGGATGGATGGCAGGCGATCACCAGGAACAAGGGCGCGGGTTGCTATGCGTTGTCTGATCGCCTCCATGATGGTGGATGTGCGTGTCTGTGGATGTCCCAATGCCAGCCCCGGAAAGTGTATGGGTATTATTACCAATACAGTTTTTCATAACTGTATCATATTGTGGCTGGTCCGAGCAATTTTATCTTCATAATTTCGAATATACGCAGACATCATGATACCAAGGATTCCCGTCGATGAAACGGACAACAGAAGGATGGGGCAGCGGTTTGCTCGCTGTCATCATCTTCAGCGGTTCTCTTCCTGCAACGCGGGTTGCTGTTGCTGATTTCTCCCCGATTTTCCTGACCTGTGCACGGGCCGTGATTGCTGCCCTGCTGGGGGGGATTTTCCTGGGCGCATTCCGTCAGCCTCGGCCGCAACGATGCGATAGTGTTCCGCTCATTCTCGTGGCGGTCGGTGGGGTGGTTGGTTTTCCACTGCTGACGGCACTAGCGCTGCAGCATATTACCGCTGCCTATTCAATTGTGTTTATCGGCTTGCTACCACTGGCAACAGCAATTTTCGGGGTTTTGCGTGGTGGCGAGCGACCAAAGCCTGCTTTCTGGTTATTCTCCATTATTGGTGCGACTGCTGTCGCCGGGTTTGCATTTTATGGCAGTCAGGCCGGGAATTTTACAGGTGATCTCCTGATGGTGGCGGCCATTCTTGTCTGTGGTCTTGGATACGCGGAAGGGGCAACACTCTCCCGCCGCCTGGGGGGATGGCAGGTTATTTCATGGTCCCTGCTGTTGTCTCTACCGCTCATGGCGCTGATTGGCCTGGCCTACCTGCCCACCAGTTGGGGGAATATCCATGTCTCTTCATGGATTGGCCTTGGTTATGTTTCAATTTTCAGCATGCTGATCGGCTTTATCTTCTGGTATCGTGGTCTGGCGATGGGGGGGATTGCCAGTGTCGGGCAGCTTCAGTTGCTTCAACCTTTTTTCGGGCTGCTGCTTGCTGCATTTTTGCTTCATGAACCGATTGCGTGGACTATGCTGGCTTCAACGTTTATCGTTGTTTTATGTGTGGCTGGTGCAAAACATTTTTCCTGACTATGGTGGATAATACAGATCGTTGTATAATCGCGACTTCTGCCGACCTATGTCCTCGCCGAAACCAACGACTGCGGGTGGCTGACCACCCGCAGGATATGATGGAATGCAACAGGTAATTCCATCATCGTCGGCGTAATGTGCTATTCGGGAGTTTTTCCTGCTCTGGAAGGGGATAGTTCCGCGCCAGATGCCTGCATGTGCACATGGGCGCTTGTGCCGCCAGTGCTTACATATCTGGGGAGTCTGGAGTTTTCCAGACGGCCTCTGTGCCCATGCCAGGGTGGCGGCTGTCGCAGCGATTGGATATCGTGCTCAGGGCGAAGGTTCTGCCTGTGTCGTAGTGGTGGTAAACAAACAGCGTATTTGCCAGGTGACGTGCTGAATCAGGCGTTATCTGAAATCGATGGGCCTCAATGTTTCATCAGGGAATGATATTTAACATGTCTATTTTTCATGGTCTGTCGGCGTTTCCCATTACACCAGCCAATGAATATGGCGCCGTCGATGCGGAAGGTGTCATGCGTCTGACAGATCATCTGTCGATCAATGGCGTGGATTCCATTGGCCTGTTGGGCAGTACCGGAACTTATGCCTATCTAAGCCGTGTCGAGCGGCGTCGCGCTGTTCGTGCTGCGGTCAAGGCTGTCGGGGGGAAAACGCCCCTGATCGTGGGGATTGGTGCGCTGCGTACTGATGATGCGCAGAACCTTGCAAGTGATGCCGCAGCCGAAGGGGCGGATGGATTATTGATGGCCCCGGTTTCCTATACCCCCCTGACACAGGACGAAGTGTACCAGCATTATGTTGCGGTGGCCGGTGTAACGTCTTTGCCGCTGTGCATTTATAATAACCCCAGCACGACCCGTTTCAGTTTCGGGCGTGAGTTACTGGAGCGGCTGTCTGATGTCCCTAATATTGCGGCCATAAAAATGCCCCCTCTGCCAGAGGGGGCATTGGCACAGGAGTTGACGGCATTACGGGGCAGCCCGGTTGGAAAACTCAACATCGGCTACAGCGGGGACTGGATTGCGGCCGAAGCCCTGCTGGCCGGATGTGATGCATGGTTTAGTGTGCTGGGTGGTTTCCTGCCAAAACTGGCCAAGGCACTGGTGACTGCGGCCTATGCAGGTGATGTTCGTGCAGTTAGCGATTACCAGCAAACCCTGCAGCCGATGTGGCTGCTCTTCAGGGAGTTTGGAAGCCTGCGTGTGGCCTATGCCGCGACCAATGCCATGGGGCTTTTGACGGCCCGACCGCCTTTGCCGATCCTGCCACTCGACTCCCACAACCAGAACAGAGTTGTTGAGGCACTGCAGGCATGCCTTGGCCATGATGGCGCGATGATTATGTCGTGACGCATGTATGATGATGGTGCGCTTATGACTTCATATGGACTGATGTTGAGCCGTGATGGTCGCATGTCCTGTGACAGGCGAGGGCGCAATGAAAAAGCGGGGTATCTCCGTCTCCGTCTCCGTGTGCGTCATCAGATGACGGTATCAATGATGAGGTGAATGCCAGATGTCGTCTCGTCAGGGGCCGCACGACAGAAGCGATGCAGACATCCATGCCCACTGTCACGCGTCCCTTTGATTAACGCCACGGCGTATGGTGGCAGGGACGTGATACCCGCTGAACTGCGCCACTCTGTGCTGCTGGACCCATAGCAGCATACAAGCCTGAGCCTGTTGGGGGCAGGCGCAAACTCGGGCCCATCCGTGGCCCCCACCAATAATCTGAGGTGTTGTCGGCTGTCATGTGTGATCGCCGAAAACAGGCTTGATAATTCGATTGCATCGCCAAGGACCAGCGGCGACAGCTCCCGGTTTGCGGCTTTTGATGCAAGGACATTGGCAATTTCAGTGGAACTGGCCAACATATCAAAGATCGTCCCGGACGAAGCGGGCTTCCCCAATGCCATCTGCCATGTGTTCGGAACCCTGCGCCCCCAGACGACCATGTCGATTTCTGCGCGATGCAGATCCAGCAGGACCGCAGCATGGGCGCAGGCAATCACATGAGGGGCAGGATACGCCGAGGGAGGAGGGGCGGTATCGCCGAGTGCTGGAGCCGGCCAGCTTTCCATGAACAGCATGGCGGTGCCGTATTGTTGAGTCTTCTGGGGCGGGATGTTGAGGGCCGCTTGGAACTCCATGGGGTGTCTTTCCATAAAAGGCTATGTCCGGGGAAGCGAAGGCATGAATCGGATGCTTGACGTTATGTGATGGTCGCCTGTATTGTTATATTATAACGTAACGTTTTTCAACGCCGATCACGAGGGCCTAATGGACACAACCGTCGAGATGCATCCATCGTCGCGGATGCTCGCCCGAATATCATGGGTCAGTACGGCTGGCTTCGGGGAAAACTGCCATGTGGGGGATTGGAACTGCTTTTATCGGCATGTCGATCTTCCTGCCGATGATGCTGTTCCGGTGCCATTAGCCCGTCTTGTTTTTTGCAACATACAGAAGGTTTTCGGCCCGACTTTCGCGTGCGGCGATGTGCCGAACCCGACACAGCACTGAAGGACGATCTCTGATGGATAACAGGCTTCCCGTTACCGTACTGTCCGGCTTTCTTGGCGCGGGCAAAACGACCCTGCTTAATCATGTCCTGAACAATCGCCAGGGACATAAGGTTGCGGTTATCGTAAATGACATGAGCGAGGTCAATATTGATGCTGATCTGGTGCGTGAGGGCGGCAGTAATCTCTCGCGTACAGATGAAAAGCTGGTCGAGATGACGAATGGCTGTATCTGCTGCACCTTGCGTGACGATCTTTTACAGGAAGTACGACGTCTCGCAGGGGAGAATAAATTCGATTATCTCCTTATTGAATCGACAGGAATCGCCGAACCATTGCCAGTGGCGGCTACGTTCGAATTCCGTGATGAAAATAATATCAGTCTGAGTGATATTGCGCGGCTTGATACGATGGTTACGGTGGTGGATGCGGTGAACCTGCTACGTGACTACTCTTCGCGTGATTTCCTCAGGGATCGCGGCGAAACTGCGGGCGAGGATGATGAGCGCGCTTTGGTTGACCTTCTGGTCCAGCAGATTGAATTTGCGGATGTCGTCGTGATCAACAAGCTCTCTACCGCCATGCCCGATCAGGTGGAGGCAGCCCGCAAGATCATTCGTGCCCTGAATTCAGATGCCGATATCATCGAAACCGATATGGGGCAGGTTCCAATCAACCGGATACTGAATACCGGGCGTTTTGATTATGACAAGGCGCATCAGCATCCATTGTGGTTCAAGGAACTTTATGGTTTTTCCAATCATATGCCAGAAACCGATGAATATGGCATCCGTAATTTCGTTTATCGTGCGCGTCGTCCCTTCGTGCCTGAGAAATTTCAGGCATTTCTGGACAGAAGTTGGTCCGGGGTTGTCCGTGCAAAAGGGCATTTCTGGCTGGCGACACGTCCTGAATGGGTGGGGGAGATGAGCCAGGCAGGCGCGCTGGTGCGCAGCGAGGCCATGGGATTATGGTGGGCCTCAATTCCCAAAAACCAATGGCCAGACAGTGATCAATGGCGTGACTTTGTTCTGGGGAACTGGGATCCAGTTTACGGCGATCGTCGGCAGGAAATTGTCTTTATTGGGACGGGAGAGATGGATGAGATCGCATTGCGTCGTGATCTCGATGCCTGCCTTGTCGCAGAGGTGAGATTTTTTGATCCGGATCTTTATACCGGTTTGGCGGACCCGTTTCCCATCTGGCGGCGGCAGGTTGAAAATCATCAACCAGCCTGACCGATGAGATCACCACGCATATAGTTGTCCCTGGGATATTATTGGCCTTGATCTGGCGTAGGTCATGGTCATGAACTGAGTGCTTAATATGTTCAGGATAGGATTTCGTGGCGCAGTCCCCTGTCATTTTCGATCATGACGGTGGGACTGTATCAATAATACCGGCAGATCCCGAACCGTAAACCATCTGCCATCATGCGACGCGGTGACAGGCAGGGAGATACGTTCTGCTTCTGTTGATGTGTCATGGGCATATATTTATGGTATTTAAGTATATTATATATGATAGATTTATCTGGAATATCATATATATTTCTTTGTCATTAATACTGATATATTATATTCCTCTTGTCTCATTTCTATATTTCAACGGTAGCGTAATGCTTCAACCAGGGTAAGAAAAGCCGGTGAAGATTGGCGCCTGCTGGGATAATAAATGTAATAGCCATCCCAGTAAGGCGACCATTTTTCGAGGACACGAACAAGGCGTCCCTGAGAGATATAGGGAAGTGCAAGGTCTTCCGGCAGGTAGGCAAGGCCAAAGCCGTCAAGCGCTGCCTCGATGATATTAAAAATATTGTTGAAGGCAAGCTGACCATCGACCCGGATCTTGATCTCTGGTCCGTCTTTCTCCTGAAACTCCCAAGGCCAGAAGCCACCCAATGTCGGCAGGCGATTGTTGATGCAGGTGTGGCTGACCAGATCGCGGGGATGAAGCGGTGCTGGATTATTCTTGAGGTAGGATGGCGCGCCGACGACCGCAAACCGGATATCGGGACTGATCCGGGCAGAGATCATGTCCTTGGCCAGTTGATCGCCCATGCGGACGCCTGCATCCAGGCGTTCGGTTACGATATCCGTAAGCCCATTGTCCTGTACAAGTTCCACCTTGATGTCCGGGTATTGGTGCAGGATGGTCCGTAATTTGGGCCACAGGATGTGCTTGATTGCATGGTCCGACGCACTGAGGCGAATGGTGCCAGCAGGCTTGTCACGTAACTCGCTAAGTGCATCAATATGGGCATCGACCTCATCAAGCAGTGGTCCCACCCTGTTTAACAGCCGTTCGCCAGCCTCGGTCGGGGATACAGCCCGGGTTGTGCGGGTCAGGAGCCGGATGCCCAGCCTGGATTCAAGATGACGTATGGTATGGCTGAGGGCTGATTGCGAGATGCCGATTTTGGCTGCTGCTCTGGTAAAGCTCCTTTCCCGCGCGACGGACAGGAAAACTTGCAGATCATTGAGGTTCTCGCGCGGCATTTATGAAATATCCTCATCCTGATGTGCGGGATGTAGTGTTTAATTGAAAAGACGGGCAACCGGTAGGTGGTTCTTTGCATACTGTTGAAATGAGCAAGGCGGAGGGCAGAGAGCCGATGCATCTGTCCTACGGGATCAGGGGGCTTGGCAGATGACAGGTAGGTCGTTGTGGGAATGAGGACGGTCACTGATAATGTGCGCTTAGAGAGGGGAGGGGGCTGAGGTCTGGCTATTTACCGGGGGCATGTTCATAATACGGGCCGGCAAGATCAGAGCCTGTGCCATCATTTGCAGCATATCCGTTTATGTTATTTCTAGACACGGCATTGTTCTGGAGTTTTTTATTTATTAAGTTCTTATTTTTGTTTAAAATCACGGATTTCCAAATTATTTCAAAATAATTAATTTTTATTTGTTTGTAATTAATTTATATTTAACAATATTAATGCAGTCTGGTCTGCTAAGTTATGATATTTTACTTGTGTATGTTGTGTAGAAGGCATTCTTATTTACCGAACAAAGGAGTGTGTCACCCTTATTCCTGATTGATGAATTTTTCTCATAACAACATGCTGATTTGGTGCGCTAGTGGTCAGTGAGGTGTATTGATAAATAAGGGCACCCAGCAAATGATTGACATGTGTGGTGTATGCGATGTGCAACACATGCGTCTCAGTGGCGGTAGGAGTTGGGACGGACCATTTTGTGCATTCAGGTATCAGGCCAGTCGTAACAAGATCCTATGCCGGATTGCTGGGGGATGGGCGCAAAACTGCAAGTGTTAAGGAATGCAGGTGCAGGCTCCGGTTGCATGGCATGTGACGGATCGTGACGTTCAAGGCGTGTCCTTATGCCCTGCCCTGATGATGGTGGGCGTCCACATCATCGGCTTTGACCTGTTTGGATAAGGAGGCGTATGACATGACGCAATGTCCCATTGTGACACTGAATAACGGCGTGGAAATGCCCCTGCTCGGGTTCGGTGTTTATCAGATGGCGGATGCGGTTGAGTGTGAAACCGCTGTACTGGAAGCTTTGCAAACAGGTTATCGCCTGATTGATACTGCTGCTGCTTATGAGAATGAAGAAGCAGTAGGGCGCGCAATCGCTGCGAGTGGGATTCCACGTAGCGAGATTTTTGTTACCACAAAGCTTTGGGTGCAGGATGCGGGCTATGAAAATGCCAAGGCAGCGTTTCACCGTTCCCTTGCGCGTTTGAAACTCGACTATCTCGATCTCTATCTGATCCACCAACCGTATGGGGATGTGTATGGGTCTTGGCGTGCAATGGAGGAGCTTCAGGAATCTGGCAGGACCCGTGCGATTGGAGTAAGCAACTTTCATCCTGATCGGGTCATGGACCTGATTGCCTTTAACCGGATCAGGCCCGCGATCAATCAGATCGAGACGCACCCTTTTCATCAGCAGAGAGCAACACAGGAATTCCTGCGCGAAAATGGTGTTCAGATCGAATCCTGGGGACCTTTTGCCGAGGGCAGGAACAATTTGTTCAGTAATCCTGTATTAACGGAGATCGCGTCCAGGCATAATCGTTCCGTCGCGCAGGTCGTGTTGCGATGGCTGTTGCACAGACAGGTGGTGTCCATCCCAAAGTCAGTCAATGCAGAGCGTATTCGAGAAAATTTCTCGATCTTTGATTTTGACCTTGATACAGAAGATATGATGTCAATTGCTACGTTGGATACCGGGGAGAGTGCTTTTACCGACCATCGTGATCCAGAGCGTATCAAGAAAATTGCCAAGATACGCTTCAAGACCTGATGTCGGTGCTGCGTTGGTATGCCAACACCAATGCAGCATATTTTAAATTTTATGGTATCAGAAGGATTTTTTCTATGGAATGGTACCTTACCATGCCTGATTTGTGGGACCGACTGTAAATTCGTTAATTGTTGTATCTGCCGGGGCCGAGATGGCAAATGCGACGACATTGGCGACCCGCTCGGCAGGGATGGCATGCTGATCGTAAAGTTTCTGCATGGCGAGTGCAGATCGTGGATCAGAGATACCGCCAAGCAGCTCGGTCTTTACGGCTGCGGGATAAATCGTGGAAGTCCGGATATTGGTGCCTTCCAGTGCGGATTCCATGCGCAGGACCTCCATGAAATCACGAACAAACCACTTGGTGCCGCCATAGATCGCGCTGCCCGGATAGGCCTTGAGGCCAGCGACGGAGGAAACGGCAATCACCTGTCCTGATTTCTGCTTCAGGAAGTGTGGCATGACGGCGGCGACGCCGTTCAACACTCCTTTGATGTTAATATCAACGGCAGCATTCCATTCATCTGTTTTCAAGGCAGATACAGGTGCTGTTGGCATGAAACCGGCATTGAGAAAGATGACATCAATATGGCCGTATTTTTTTATGGCGGTGTTGATCAGCGCTTCATTATCTGCCGCTTTCGTCACATCCGTTACAGCATAGGTGGCTGTGCCACCTTGTGCTTCGATAGCACTGACAATGTCCTGAAGGCGGCCCTCTCTGCGCGCACCAAGAACAACCTTTGCCCCCTGCTGCGCCAGAAGGCGTGCTGTTGCTTCGCCGATGCCTGATGATGCACCGGTTATGACCACAACCTTATCTTTGATCATTGAATGGATACTTTCTGTAAATGACTTTATTCAGGCGCCATATTGTTGATCGGAAACCTGCTCCATCCAGTCGACGACCTTCCCATTCTCCACTTCCTGAATGGCGATATGCGTCATGGCTGTTTGTGGTGCCGCCCCATGCCAATGCTTCTCCCCTGGTGCAAAGAAGACGACATCGCCAGGATATATTTCTTCGATAGTTCCATTCCATCGTTGCACACGACCAACGCCTGATGTCACAATGATGGTCTGGCCAAGCGGATGCGTATGCCATGCTGTGCGCGCACCCGGTTCGAATGTTACGTTCGCGCCCTGCACCCGATCGGGGGCTGTTGGATTGAAAAGCATATCAACACGAACCGTCCCCGTGAACCAATCGGCGGGCCCCTTGAGAGATGCTGTATGACCTATGCGGAAAATTTCCATGATATGTTCCTGTCTGTTTGGGTGGCTGACTGGCCAAGCCTGAAAACAGGTAAAGTATCTTGTTGCGCCTGATTAGACTGTTTGGCGTACGTGCATCATTGAAATAAGTTCAGCAATGCCACGCGATCATATCAACGAAATGACGGCCTTCCTGATCGTCGCCAGGGAACGAAGCTTTACGCGCGCTGCCGCGGAACTGGGCGTGACGCCTTCTGCATTGAGTCATACGGTGCGGGGGCTGGAGGAACGGCTTGGACTCCGTCTGCTATCCCGTACCACAAGGAATGTGGCAACAACAGATGCCGGGGAACGGTTGCTCAGACGTGTGGGGCCACTGCTGGAGCAGGTTTCCGCTGAACTTGACCTCATCACATCTCTTCGTGAAAAACCTGCCGGCTCACTTCGTATTACATGTACGGATGCAGCCATAGAACTGGTTTTTCGACCAAAACTGGCAGAATTTTTGCGGAAATATCCAGATATTCATGTCGAACTGAGTATGGATTATGCCTTCGTCGATATCGTTGCGGAACGTTTTGATGCTGGTGTTCGTATTGGTGAATCTGTGGAAAAGGATATGTGTGCCACACGCATAGGTCCAGATTGGCGTTTTTGTGTTATCGGATCGCCGGATTATTTTGATCGCTGTCCCGCACCTGTCATGCCTCGTGAATTGGGCAACCACAACTGCATTAATATGCGGATGACAACCGCTGGTGGAAATCTTAGATGGGAATTCCGTGAACCAAAGGGGCGGGAGATTGCACTTCGCGTTTCGGGACAAACGACATTCAGCAATTCAATGCTGGTCCTGGGCGCGGCCATTGATGGTATTGGCCTTGGATATGTCCCTTATGATCTTGCAAAACCCTATATCGAAGCAGGGAAATTAATGGAGGTTCTATCTGATTGGAGTTTGGAGTGTGAAGGGCCCTATCTTTATTATCCCAGCAGACGTTTGCATTCACCGGCTTTCGCGGCGTTTGTCGAGGCAATGCGTTATCGAAGCTAATAATGAAGTGGGGAGTTGGCAGAAACCTTCATGATCGGAGTGCCCATTCATTCTATGGTGATGTAATGGGATGAAACATCTTCATGAAAATTGTGATTTTCTGATCTGTATTTATTGAAAATTCTGCAATATGGAATGAAAACGGCATTCCTGATAAATCCAGAAGATCTCTCTGTCGGGAAAAGAGCATTGTATAATAATCGCCTTATCCTGCATCTCTTTGTGGAACAGGCATATTCAAAAATCATTCTTGAACCGTCGACATACCTGATGATTGAAGAAGCAGTCGTGCCAGTTTTCCGGCCTTTATCACAGGTCCGGGAGGGTAAAAGACTTGGCCGGCGGTATAGACGCCTTCCATTAACAGGATCAATCCGTCCGTCAGCAGATCGGGGTCATTTGCTTTCAGGTTAGATACTTTCTGCTGTATCCATTCGCGTATTTCGTGTTTCAGACGTGCAGCCTCCCGGCGTACGGGATGGTCTGGATCTGGATATTCGACAATTGCATTGGTCAGCGCACAACCACGATAGCCGGGTTGGGCTGCCCGCAGGGCCAGATCGTCGAAATAGGCCAGAATCTGTGCGCGGGGGTTATCTGGGTGGTTGTGACAGATTGCGTCGATCCGCCCCCAGAATGTCTGCTGGTAATCAATCAGGTACGCAGTCGTCAGCCCATCCTTGGATTCAAAAGCCCTGTAGAGGGAGGGTTTGGTGACGCCAGCTTTCTGAACGATCTCATCGACCCCAACCGCACGTATCCCCTGATTATAGAACAGTTCACGCGCCGAGCTTCGGATTTTATCTGCAGCACAGGGGTGGGGCACAGCTTTGTGAGACGACATTTCCAAACTCATGACTTGACGATGTTACCGATCGGTACTTATGGTTGGGATAACAGAACTTACCGGTCAGTAATATGAAGATTTTCGTTCCCCGAAACAAGAGAACACAACGACCACATGTTTTCGTTCTGGTGGTTGGGCTCACGTTTCTCTCTCTGCTGGTTTCTGCCGGTGTGCGGGCGACACCGGGTGTTCTGATGATGCCGTTGCAGGAAACATTGGGCTGGAGCCGGAGCAGCATTTCCATTTCTGCCGCTGTAGGAATCTTTCTTTATGGCCTTGTCGGGCCATTTTCCGCGGCTCTTATGCAGAAATTCGGAATCCGCCGCATGTTGATCGGTGCATTGTTGCTGATTGGCCTGTCCGCATTGCTGTCACTGGATATGACACAGCCGTGGCAGTTTTTTCTGACCTGGGGCGTATTGACCGGTTTCGGCACCGGGGCGGTGGCAATGGTGCTGGGGGCCACGGTGGTAAACCGCTGGTTTGTGGCCCGGCGCGGTACGATCATGGGCCTGCTGGCCGCCAGCACGGCAACCGGTTCATTACTGTTCCTGCCAGGCCTGGCCGCACTTGTTCATCAGTTCGGGTGGCAGGCCGCAGTCATGGCTGTCGCCGCAATGACCCTGATATTGGTGCCCCTTGTGGCTTTTTTCCTGCCCGAACATCCGCAAGATCGTGGGTTGGTGCCCCATGGGGCCGCGCCGGATCATGCGCCGTTGCGATATATGGACCAGAACCCATTACAAACAGCCATCACAGCATTGGTGATGGCCGCACGAAAGCGGGATTTCTGGTTTTTGTTTGCCACCTTTTTTGTCTGCGGCTTCACCACCAATGGCCTGATTGGCACGCACTTCATCGCGATCTGTGCCGATCATGGTATCGGTGAGGTCCCGGCGGCGGGATACCTTGCCATGATGGGGATGTTTGACCTTTTTGGCACCACATTTTCTGGGTGGCTGACGGATCGGCTGGATGCGCGCTGGTTGCTGTTTTCCTATTACGGCCTACGGGGTGTGTCGCTCATTGCGCTACCCTTCATCGATTTTTCGCCCGAAAGCCTGACCATCTTTGGAATATTCTATGGTCTCGACTGGATCGCAACAGTCCCGCCAACCCTGCGTCTAAGCAACATTGCGTTTGGTGAGCATTCGGCCCCCATTGTGTTTGGCTGGATCGTTTTCGGACATCAGATCGGGGCTGCCTGCGCCGCGTCTCTCGCCGGCCTGCTGCGAGAGGCGCAGGGAAGTTATCAGGATATGCTTGTGCTTGCGGGTCTCGCAGGCGTGATGGCTGCCTTCCTTGCCATAGGTATCGGAAGTCATCGGAATTTGCCAAAGCCCGTGAGCTGAGCAAATGGGGGACAGCAATACGGGTCATGCAACATTTGACAGGATGGGACCGCATGACTTTTGGGGGCGGGCCTCTCCTTACAGGTGCGCCGTTGTCTTGCTGGCTGAACTCCCTTGATACGGGCAACGGCTATTCAAGCAGTTTCTCAGGTTGTGTGGCTATGGCTGTCCCATCGGGACATCATGTAATCCACTGTTTTTCATCAATTCGGGGCTGTTTCATTTTCCTTGTACCTGTCCTGATGTGTCGGGATGGGACGCGTGCGTTTTTCCAGTATGCGCAGCACTGGTAACAGGAGGATAATCATTACCGCCCCCGCGGCGGCCAGCAGGGTGAAACCCTGAAAAAATGTATGGAAGATGGAGAGGCTGTCCCTGACAGACGCCGTGGTGTGCAGATGGCGGATGCCCATTGTATTTGCCAGTACGCTGCCGCCGTACATCGCCACACCGGTGGAAATATAATAGACGGCAACGGACATATTGCGCACACGTGGGGCCAGGTAAGTCATGATGACCGACAGGCCGAGGCCATTCATGATCAGTCCAGCCACCGAGATGGCGGCATAGGCCCCGAACATGCCCCATGGGGCGCGGAGCCCGGATGCCGGACCCGCCGTATTCATGTATAGGATCAGAAAGCCTATGACGATGAAAAGTGATCCGCATGCATATTTCGTCGAGAGTGCAACTGTGCCGAACTTTTTATCCAGAAAGCGGTAAAGCGCGACGAATGCGGGCCCGATCAGCATGGTCAGGCCCGCATTGATGGCGACAATCTGCGGTGCATCAAGCTGGAAGAGCGTAATCCCCCCCAGGCTGAACTGGCGGTTGAGGTTATGTAAGGCATAAAGCACAAAGGTCGAAGTCGTCTGTTCATCGAAAATGCCGTAGAACATGGCCTCCGCAACCAGGATCAGACAGAGTATGATGCCTGGACGCTCCGTGACTGTGGCATTGTGCCATAGCACGGTCCAGAATACCGGGATTGCGCTGGTAACGATCCAGAATATCCAATGACCGCCAGCCGGGAAATTCAGGATAATCCAGTAGGAAAGGGCGACAAGGCCGATCTCGCCCATCGCCCGGGGGACGGCCTGTCCCGCGTCAGGCCTTTCGCCAGCACGATTTGTTGTGGTGCCCCCTTGCGGTTCACCGCCGAGGCTGCGTCTGTTAAGCAGGGCCGTTATCGCGCCGAGGAACAGCCCCGTCGCACATATCCCGAATGCAGTGGCATAGCCATACCGCTTGCCGATCCATGGCACGAGGAGAAATGAGAACATGGCCCCAAGATTGACGGCAAAGGTATAAAGGGTCGCAAGACCGTCAGCCGATCGTTCCTTGGTTGCATGGCGTAGGACCAGCATTGCCATATTCGTGCGTGTCAGGCCGTTCGTAACCGCGATGGTTGCCGTGGCCGGAAGGAAGAGCATGGGCCATGTCGTAGACAGACCGAGCAGGACGAGGGCTGTAAACTGGATAAGGCAGCCATAAAGGACCGTTCGCGTTGGGCCAAGTAGCGCCTCACCCAGACGGCTGCCCAGCAGTGTGCTGACCAGTGCAAGAGCGTTGAAGCTGCCAACGAACAGGTTGGCCTGCGGCGCGGGCAGCCCGCGTATATCCAGCAGGTAGATCAGCAGAATGCTGAGCATGCCATAGAAGCTGAACCGCTCGGCAGCTTCCAGGAACAGGGCCACCCCCAGACCGTATTGTCGCGCTGGTAAGGTGGCTGGCAGGGGGCTGCCCGGTATTTTGGGGGGCATGTTAGAAAGACGCGTGCACGGATCCGAAGAACTGTCGGGGTGCGCCAATGAACAGGGTTGGAGAATCCCCGGAGATGGGATAGCCGAACAGCCCCATGCCGCCGACATAGGTGGTGTTGAAAAGGTTATAGATGTTGAAATTGATGCCGAAGTTTTTCATGAACCCGATTGATCCGAAATTATAGGATGCCGACAGACCGGCCAGCCAGTATGGCGCAACATGGGTATCGTTGACATAGGAAAGCGGGCGGGAGCCGGTATAAGTTGCATTGAAGGTCACGCGTGCCCGGCGATAGGCATAGGACAGGCTGGTTTTGTACATCCAGCTTGGATAACCCACCTGCTTTTTCCCCTTCAGGTTATAATAGGTCCCCTCATAGTCAACGCCACCGCCATATTGTTCCTTGGCGTAGCTCAGGCTGTTGAAGAATTCGAGCCCCTTGACCGGACGTAACGTCAGGGATGCATCCACGCCGGTGATTGCCTCCTTGCCTGTATTGACGAAGGAATTGATGGGATCGGTTGGTGTTCCCGCCGTGATATTTTCCAGCCGGTTGTAATAATCAACGTGGTAGGCATCTGCCTGTGCTGAAATTTTTGCGCCATTGTAACGATAACCTCCAAGGAAGGTCCAGGTACGTTCAGGGCGGATTTTTGTTTTGACAGACTGGAATTCAGACTGGTTTTCAACCGACCACGCGCCATCGGACATCAGGAAAGGATTATAAGTATAGGCGCGCATGTTTTCCGCAATGTCGATATAGAATTCGTGATGGCTGAGGAAATGATAATCTAATGAAACATGCGGGAGAAAGGCGCTGGCGGCTGTCAGGCTGCCGCGGGGAAGTTCGGCCTGTCCGGTCAGGGACTGGTTATTATAGCTTGCACCGCCATGGGTCGTCGTTATCAGGGAGCGGAAACCCGCACTGATCTGGAGATTGGGCAGGATGTCGTAAGTGTCCTGCAAGTGAAACTGGAAAGTGTTGGTGTTGAAGGAATCCGAAAACCATGTTGCATAGGGATTACGGAAAGGGCCCATCGCATTGCGTGGCGTTCCCTGGCCAAGGGCTGGCTGACTGTAGAGTTCGGCAGGGAACGAGTATGAATTGTTTTCATACCATACGCCGGTGTCAATGTGATTTCCGGCGATCGTATAACGAAAAGACTGCGTGAACCCGATCCTGCGAATGCCCTGGTGGCTGACGAGTTGGGAAAATGGTGCCCCGGTCGGGGATGGGAACGTCGGGCTTGCTTCATAGTCACCACTGGACACATGGGCATACAGGACCGTATTTTCTTCAAGATGCGGGGCCAGAGTCAATTGGCTGGTAATGGCGGACAGATAATTACGCTGGATCTGTGCACCGTCATATTGTGTGGCATTTGATTCATCCGTCGCATTGCTCAGTGAGGCGATGTTGGATGTGTAGTTGCCCTGTGCCGCAGCATATGCCTCCGCATAATTGGGTGTCAGGAAGTCAGAGCCTGTCGCCCCAAATTTCTTTAGCATGTTCAGGCTGTAATTCATGTAATTGTACTGGTTGAATTCGGACCAGTCGAAGATGGCGCTGATTTTGCCCCGATCCTGGATCGGCTGGACAAGTTTGAAGTTCGCCTGATACTCTAGCTGGTCGCCGTACCCCTTCCATTTGTCGTTGTCGGTGCGGGCAAAACTGGCACGGAATTTTGTACCTGTTGCATTAAGGGCACCACTGTCAACGCTACCAAATGTGCGGAATGTTGCGTTGCTGCCAAATGTCTGTGACAGGTTCCCTCCGGCTTTGTCCGCTGGATCGGATGTAAAATACCGGATCACGCCGCCCAGGTTTTGCGCCGATGGAACATCCACGGCTCCGGCCCCCTGTGAAACACCAATCGATGAAATATTGTCCTGAATCACGGCTTCGTTAATATCGAGGCCATTATATTGCATGAACCCCTGATCCCCCAGAGGAATGCCATCCAGCGTTGCCCCGATCTGCGATTGGGTGAACCCACGCAGATATAGCGTATTGGCAACCCCATCGAGGCCGAAAGGATCATCCGAACCGAAGCTGACGCCAGGCGTGGTTGCGGCAAGGATCTGGAGCGGGCTTGTGCCAGGCACGAAGCGATCCATGACTTCGCGGCTGACGAACTGTTCTGGCCCGTGGGAGACATGCCGGTTCCCTGATACAGCAATGGATTCCATGCTCGGTGCGGTATCAGGGTGTGGCTGTTGCTGCCTGTCGTGATGACGTGCCTTATTCCCACCACTGATCGTACGATGTGTGAGGGCAACGTCCGCTCCGTAGGACCGTCCAGTCCATATGATGACCGTTGAGAATAGGAACAGACTAAACGTTTTCATGAGTGGAATCCAAAATTAACTTTTTAAAAGTTGTTTTTGGCTTCTATCTTTCGACATATATCATGTCAATTGATTAATATATGAAATAACAATATATAAACACTATATTTTATAGCTATTTATGGGGAGATATCACGTCCAGCAGATTTCTATATGTAACTGTAAAGGCATTTGTTGCCTGATCTGATACGGCTTCGGCATCATGGTAGTAAGAAATGGCATCAAGTTATTGCGGATTTTTATAAGGTATTTATATGTAATTTTGGCATTTAAATTGTATAATAATAAATTTTTTAATGGTACTTATTTTCGTTTGTATATTTGTTTTATTTTAGGTATGTTTTCTTGTGGTCATTTTGTAGTGTTGAATCTGCTCCATACTGTCTGATTTTCTTATCAAATCGAACATGTCAAATTTCACGAAAAAACATGATAAATAGTCTTTGGTTTACGTAAAAATAAACCGGAAGTTTGCTGTCGGCTGCCTATTTTCAAGGCATTCAACCTTGGATAAAATCTTGCAACCTGCTCGGAACAGGCAAGGCCGGGCATTATGGAGGCTTGAACCGTCACTCGGGCCACCACTGGCTTTGGGGCATGGCACGATGTTTTCGTGTGTCCTTGTATCGGGCTTACGTTTAAGCAAACCCGAGAAAGGTCAGGGTTGTTAGAGTCAATGTTCAGTAATCGTTGGTTTTCCTGTGAAAATCTGTGGCAGATTTTCATTACTGATCTATTGACCCGGACTGTTCGATAATAACCCTTATGCCCCATGTCTTCCCGGCATCATTTGTTGTGAGAACAACCTGATATGTTCCATTATTGGGAATGATAATATGGTCGAGTGGTGTATCTGTTGCAGGCCATGTAATGTTTTTGTCATCATAATGCTTCAAAGACACCGTCATAGGCATAGATGATGTGGCGGTAATACCGCTTATGATGGCAGCCTTTTGGATATCTTTCGGCAGCAATGTTTCAATCGCGCGGATATCCACGTCCCCCCCGCGGTTGGACGGAATGCTCAGGATGGCGGAAATACATGTTCCGTATTCCTTATAGCTATCACTGGTGCAGGGCGATTGGGTTGTCACGCTGGCCGGGGTGCCATCGGGCAGTTTCACATCGGTCGCATATGCGTGACCAATCATTGTCAACGCTGGAACAAGGGCAAAAAACATTTTTCTCATAGTTACAGAGACACCTTATGGAGAATTACGATAAACTCACAATCCTATCTGATGGTTTAAATTTCTCCCCACAGGATACGCGTACCAGCATCGGTCAGTTAACATACGATCTTATAATAACATATTCCCTTTGGAAAATCTTTCCATTGAGTGAGGTGGAGTGCCATATGAGGCCCGGCGATGGCATTTGTGGGGATATATCGTGCATCCAGTGCAATGCATGACGGTGGCATGTTATATCATCCCTTGGCATGTTTTTGTCCGCTATGGCTTTGGTGGGAAAATGCAGTTCCGGTTGAACGGGCCTGATCTCCCTCGCATCGAAGTTACAAAAAATTTCATCCAGTGCTTTACCGACTGTCGCGATATGGGGCGCAGAATGCGACATATCAAGATAAGTCAGGTGATAGGTTAATAAACCCGGCTGTAATTTTATGTAGGCCAATATGTGATGAGATCCATCATCAATGATATGTTGCTTTTTTGTAACTTGAGACTGAGGCTCTGACCTGCATCCTCAATGAATATGCCTGCAATGATGACAGGTCTGGTTATGCTCGTTGAGAGATGAAGTCTAATTCTGATATAAATTAAGAGAAGCACATGTTATATGATATGAAATGACCGGGTTATTTGTAACGGCAAGTGTTCAGTCAATGCCCTAGAATATTCGAAATACGATATGACGCACCATATTGAGAGATACAGAGTTATATTTTTATGAAAAAACTTACGATGGTGCCGCTCATTCTGTTATTGAGTAGCTGTTCTGGTGTCGGTTCCCAGAGACTGGATCGTGATCAACTCGATTATTCCCAAGCACTGATTGGCTCTTCCAAGCAGCAAACGCTTTTGAATGTCGTACGCTTGAGATATGCGGATACGCCAGGATTTCTGGATACAACCCAACTGATTTCTGGGTACCAATTGCAACGCAACATTTCCATCGGGGTGGGGTCAGACTCTAATCCGCTGCGACCTGCAGGCTCTATCGGGGCGCAGATACAAGAAAGCCCGACTTTTACATTCCAGCCGGTGACAGGGGATGCTTATGCCCAGACGTTTTTGCGTCCGCTTCCTCCAGGTAGCCTGCTGCCCCTGGCGATGGGGGGATTGCCGATAGACATCTTGTTCCGTCTGGCGGTTCAGTCTGTTAATCTGATTAATAACGCGGGTTCCATAGGGGGAGATGTCGGGAAAGGTTCGCCCGAATTTTTTGAACTTATCTATGACCTTCGTCGCTTGCAGATAGCTGGCCTTTTAGAGCCTGAATCAGAAAGCGGTTTGATTGATTTTTCGCAGAACTCTGCGGATATGGGCAATCATCAACCACGCGT